>ENA-OUOG01002192-OUOG01002192.1-marine-metagenome-genome-assembly--contig:-NODE-2192-length-20828-cov-7.541757_pt1 | contig 20828 bp, 20 predicted proteins | sample MGYA00248635_ERZ508505 | MGnify/ENA primary metagenome ERZ508505 (study PRJEB26176, sample SAMN06267871) | marine metagenome | isolation source: Saanich Inlet, British Columbia, Canada | place: Pacific...
GGCGATATATCTTCGATCTGCTCGGCGATGATATGGGTGATGCCCGCCTGCCGTTGCAGCCGCCCCGTCACGCGCATTAAGCGCGCTGCGATGACAGCACGACGAAACTGCTTATATATTTTCTGCCAAATGATCAAATTGCAGGTGCCAAACTCATCTTCCAAGGTGATGAAAATCACACCTTTGGCCGTGCCTGGTCTTTGGCGCAGCACCACCAAGCCCGCCACCGCAACCCGCGCCCCCTCATGGGGCAGATGCAGCAAATGATGGGGCAGGCAATCGGGCGGTTTGGGCCAAAAGCGTGGGGCGAGATCGGGTTCCATGGCAGATATCCTGTTTGAGAACAAAAATAGAACATTTGCCTTGAGATGCAAGCGCGACTGCATGACATAAATTTCGGGGCTAGAAAGCGGCAGCAAGGAACGCTACCTAGGCAAGATCCGAGGTTAACAGCAAGAAAGTGCGCGTTTATGGCTAAGATCACTTATATCGAACATAACGGAACCGAGCATGTCGTTGATGTGCCAAACGGGCTGACCGTGATGGAAGGCGCGCGCGACAATGGCATTCCTGGCATTGAGGCTGATTGCGGCGGCGCCTGCGCCTGTTCGACCTGCCATGTCTATGTGCATCCTGATTGGGTCGCAAAACTGCCAAGCATGGACGCGATGGAACAGGATATGCTGGAATTCGCCTATAAACCAGACGAGGGGCGTTCGCGCCTGACCTGCCAGTTGAAGGTGACAGATGCGCTTGATGGTCTGGTTGTGCAGATGCCAGAAAAACAAATTTGAGCCAACAGGCCTCAAAATGACACCAAAGCCCGCGCTGTGCAGTCGCGGGCTTTCCGCTGCTTGGGGTTGACTTCGCGCCCCGCTCCATGTGTATCGGCGGCACAGAGATGACAGGCCAAAAACAAGGCCAATATATAGGATATTTCGTGATGCACGCTTTCCGCAGCCATACCTGCGCAGACCTGACCAAGGAAAATGTCGGTCAAACGATCCGCCTCTCGGGCTGGGTTCATCGGGTGCGCGATCATGGTGGGGTTTTGTTCATTGACCTGCGCGACCATTATGGGATGACACAAGTGCTCTGTGATCCCGACAGCCCCGTTTTTGCCGAGGTTGAAAAACTGCGTGCGGAATGGTGTATCCGCATCGATGGCGAGGTGAAGGCCCGTGATGCCAGCCTTGTGAACCCAAAAATTCCTACAGGCGAAATCGAAGTTTTCATTCGGGATCTCGAGGTTCTGGGTGCGGCGAATGAATTGCCCCTGACGGTCTTTGGCGATCAGGAATATCCTGAGGAAACCCGCCTGCGCTATCGCTATCTCGATTTGCGCCGCGAGGTGATGCAAAAGAATATGACCTTGCGTTCTGATGTTGTGGCCTCAATTCGCAAGCGGATGTGGGACAAAGGCTTTCGCGAATTCCAGACCCCAATTATCACGGCCTCTAGCCCTGAGGGCGCGCGCGATTTCCTTGTGCCTTCGCGTCTGCATCCTGGCAAGTTTTACGCCCTGCCACAGGCACCACAGCAGTTTAAGCAGCTGTTGATGGTGTCGGGCTTTGATAAATATTTCCAAATCGCCCCTTGTTTCCGCGATGAAGACCCGCGCGCGGATCGCTCGCCGACTGATTTCTATCAGCTCGACATGGAAATGAGCTTTGTGACACAGCAAGATGTGTTTGATACGATCCAACCCGTGCTCAAAGGCCTGTTCGAGGAATTTGGCGGCGGCAAGAAGGTTGATCAAGACTGGCCGCTGATTTCCTATAAAGATGCCGCGCTGTGGTATGGCACCGATAAGCCAGACCTGCGCAACCCGATCAAAATGGAAGTTGTGAGCGAGCATTTCAAAGACTCGGGCTTTGCGATTTTCGCAAAAATCCTCGAGCAGGACGGCACCGAAGTGCGCGCCATTCCTGCCCCCACAGGCGGCAGCCGCAAATTCTGTGACCGCATGAATTCATGGGCGCAAGGTCAAGGCCTGCCTGGAATGGGGTATATGTTCTGGCGCGAAGGCGAGGATGGCACGATGGAGGCCGCAGGCCCCTTGGCCAAAAATATTGGCCCTGAACGCACCGAGGCCATCCGCACGCAATTGGGCCTTAGTGTCGGTGATGCGGTGTTCTTTATGGCAGGCAAGCCCGCGGATTTCGAGGCCGTTGCAGGGCGCGCGCGCACCGAAGTGGGCCGCGAATTGGGGCTGATTGATGAGAACCGCTTCGCCTTTGCGTGGATCGTGGATTTCCCGATGTATGAAAAGGACGAGGAAACGGGCAAAATCGATTTCAGCCACAACCCGTTCTCGATGCCCCAAGGCGGGATTGAGGCGCTTGCGGGTGACCCGCTTGAGGTGCTGGGATATCAATATGACTTGGCCTGTAACGGCTATGAATTGGTGTCGGGTGCGATCCGCAACCATAAGCTTGAGATCATGTTCAAGGCGTTTGAACTTGCAGGCTATGGTGAGGACGAAGTCCGCCGCCGTTTTGGTGGTATGGTCAATGCGTTCCAATTCGGCGCGCCGCCTCATGGCGGCTGTGCGGCGGGGATTGACCGCATCGTGATGCTCTTGGCGGAAACGGCGAATATCCGCGAGGTGATCCTCTTCCCGATGAACCAACGCGCGGAAGATGTAATGATGAATGCACCCTCCGAGCCGATGCCAGATCAGCTGATGGAACTGGGTCTGCGGGTTTTGCCGCGCGACTGATCCCGTTTCACCCTTGCCAATTTTTGCGGCCTCTGCCCTGATGGGCGGGGGCCTTTTAGCGTTTTGATGGGGGTTACGATGCGGGATTTGTCAAAATATGTGCCGCCCGCGCGGCCCGAATTCCAACAACGGCAAGGGCGCTATGCGCGGCTTGAACGGCTCAGGGCGCATTTGCACGCGGATGAGCTGTTTCGGGCCTATGACGGCGCGCAAGAATTGTGGCAGTTTCTGCCCTATGGCCCTTTCATCTCTGCCGCCGCCTATCATCGCTTTTTGCGCGGCTTTGAGGCGGGCGAAGATCCTGTGTTTTACGCAATCCGCGACATGGCGCGGGGACAGGTGATGGGCGTGGCCTCTTATTTGCGTATCGCGCCTGAGAAAGGATCGATTGAATTGGGGCATATATGCCTTGGCCCCGCCTTGCAAAAAAGTCCCGCCGCGACCGAAGCGTTTTTTATGATGATGTCATGGGCCTTTGAGGCGGGGTATCGGCGGTTTGAATGGAAATGCGATGCGCGCAACCTGCCCTCGCGCCGCGCGGCGCAGCGTTTGGGACTGAGTTATGAAGGCGTGTTTCGCCAAGACAACATCGTCAAAGGCAAAAATCGTGACACCGCATGGTTTGCCGCCATTGATGCTGAATATCCCGCGCTGAAAGAGGCCTTTACCGCATGGCTTTTGCCGCAGAATTTCGATGCGGCAGGGCGTCAGATCGAGCGTCTTTCTGACCTGACGGGATTGGTGCGGGTGGCGCGCGACCCCGCGCTTGGCTCATAGTCTTGGGCTGATTTCAGCGATTTTTTGTGTCAGCGCATGGCGCAGCGCCGCGCGGGTGTCGCGCATCAGGCCGCGCGCGGCTTCGGCCAATTCACGATCGCCCGCCTCCTGCGCGACGCCCATCAAGAAGGGGCGCAGATAGGGCAGGGGTGGGTCGGGCTGATCCAAGAGATCAATCGCATGGGTCAAATACTCGCGATAGGCGATGGGGTCAGCGGCGGAACAGGCCAAGATCACGGGCAAGCGGGGGCTTGCCATGGCCAAATCTTGGATCAAATCCAAGCCAGACCCATCTGGTAGACCAAGGTCGATAATGGCCACGCTGGGGCGATAGACCTGCAGGTGACGCCGCGCGGAGGACAGGCAATCGGCCCGTCTGATCTGCGCGCCCGAACGCAGGCTCAGCAATCTCAGCGATTCCGAGGCGTATCGGCTATCCTCAACGATTAAAATGGTCAGCCCCATCAGCGGATTTAGCGCCTGCATTTTCGCCTGACGGGTTGGCGGCAATTTGAACTCATCCATTTCAGGCACCTCGAATTTGTGATTCCCTCCCCCGATTACAGCCTGTCGCGGTTACCGAAGGGTAAACGGGGCGCGACCACACGCCTCTTGCCCACAGGATTTTGCGCAGGCATATCGTGGGGCGAGTGACCCAAGGAGATAAAAATGATCGGTAGATTGAACCATGTGGCCATTGCTGTGCCTGATCTCGAGGCCGCCTTAGCGCAATATCGTGATACGCTTGGCGCAAAGGTTGGTGTGCCGCAGGATGAACCCGATCACGGGGTGACGGTGGTCTTCATCGAATTGCCCAATACCAAGATTGAGCTGCTCTATCCTTTGGGCGAAAATTCCCCCATCGCGGGCTTTCTTGAGAAAAACCCCTCAGGCGGCATTCACCATATTTGCTACGAGGTCGAAGATATTTTGGCGGCGCGCGATAAGCTTCAGGCCAGTGGCGCGCGCGTTTTGGGCACGGGGGAGCCGAAAATTGGGGCACATGGCAAGCCCGTGTTATTCCTCCACCCCAAAGATTTCACAGGCACCTTGGTCGAATTGGAGCAGGTCTAATGGGTATTGTCACAGGCCTCGTGGTTTATGCCATTGTATGGTTCATGTCGCTGTTTCTGACATTGCCGTTTTTCGTGCGCACCCAAGGGGATGAGGGCGAGGCTGCGCGCGGCACATCGCAATCTGCCCCCGCCTCAAGCTTTAATCTGCGCCGCAACCTGTTGATCAACACAGCCATTGCCACGCTGATCTGGGCCGTGATCGCGGGGATCATTTTATCGGGTCGTGTCTCTATCGAAGATATTAACCTCTTTGCCCTCTTTGGCATGGGCGACAGCACTTATTGACGCGCCCCCGTCAGGCCCACCCGATGGGCCATATGGGTAAAGGTCGCAGCCCCCAATATGGGCACGATGAGGTTCAAGATTGGCACGCTTAAGGGGAGTGCCATCATGACCCCGCCTGCAAAAAATGTCAGGCGATTTTTGCGCCGAAATTCAATCGCCGATACGCGATCGAGGCGGCGCTGTGCCACCATCTGCGAATATTCACGCCCCAAGAGAAACCCGTTCAACCCCCAGAACACAAAGGGGGCGAAGGGCGTGAAATAAAGAACCAAGGCCAATGTGTTGGCCAATAGGATCACGCCCAAAAATCGTAGGCTGTCACCGATGGCTTCGGCCAATTTCACATGGCGGGCGGGCGGCAGCTGGGGATAATGTTCTGCTTCAACCGCGTCTGCGATTTCGTCCAAGAACAACCCCGTAAAAGCCGATGCCACAGGCACCATCATCACCGATGACAGCAAGATCAAAAATGGCACGGCCGCCCATGAGAGTGCCGCCCCAAAGAAACTGATTGTGCCAATCCAAGGTAGGGTGATTGCATCAGGCAATAGCCATCCCAAAAAGATCAGAACCGCCGCTGAGATCGCAACCAGCAACGCAATGGTCAACGCCACGCCGATCAACAAAACGCGCAAAAAGCGCCTGTCGCGGAATTGCAAAACGGATTTTAGGAAATCAGCAAGTAATGCGGCCATGTTGAGATGGCTCCTTTTGGGGCAGGTCTGTGCTTAGGTGGGGCAGGCCCCATCATGGCGCAAGGGCAAGGTCACGCCCTAATCGCGATATGTGACGATATCGCCCATCTCGGGGCGGGGGCGTTCTGGGGCCTTGGCGCTTGGCGTTCCAAGATGGATGAACCCTGCCACGAATTGCGGCGCCGTAATGCCATAGGCACGGGATAAAAATTCGGGATCAAAGGCCATCCATCCGCTCAGCCAATTTGCGCCAAAGCCGTGGGCCATCGCGGCATGCATCATTTCAAGACAAACCGCACCTGCCGACAACTGCTGTTCCAACAGGGGGATCGCATCATGCGCAACGGGGTGAGACAGAACCGCGACCACAAGAGGGGATTGGTCAAATGCCGCGGCGGATTTTTCGACCTTTTCGGGCACGCGGCCTGCGCCATGGCCCAATTCGCGGGTGAGCGCGGCCAAGCCCGCACGGCTTTCTGGCCCATGCACAACGATGCGCCACGGGGCCAATTTTCCGTGATCTGGCACCCGCAGGGCGGATGTGAGGATATCTTCCAACACCGCCCCTTCAGGCGCGGGGGCATTGAGCAGCTGCGCGGGGGTAGACCTGCGCAGGCGCAAAAATTCAGCCAATTGCGGCCATTTTGGGGGCTGATAGGGGGCGTCCGTCATGATTTTTTCGCCGCAGCCTTTTTCGGGGCTGCCTTCTTTTTGGCAGCGGCTTTGGGGGCGGCTTTCTTGGTGGCGGCCTTGCGCGGGGTCTTCCCGCCTTTGGCGGCCTTGGCCGCGATCAGCGCCAAGGCCTCCTCCATCGTGACGGCTTCGGGTTCGGTGCCCTTGGGCAGGGTCGCATTGATTTTGGCCCATTTCACATAAGGCCCATAGCGGCCATTCATCACCTGAACCGCCCCGCCATCAGGATGCTCGCCCAACTCTTTGAGGGGGGCGGCCGTGGCCCCACGGCCTGCACCGCGCGAGGCGGCCTTGGCGGCCAAAACCTCAACCGCGCGGTTCATGCCGATTTCGAACACCTCATCCACCTCTGGCAGGTTGGCGTAAAGGCTGCCATGTTTGACATAAGGCCCGTAACGGCCAATGCCCGCCTCGACCAAAACGCCATCCTCAGGATGCGCACCAATCGCGCGGGGCAATGACAAGAGGCGCAGCCCTTTCTCCAAATCCATGCCCGCAGGCGGCCATGTTTTGGGCAGTGAGGCGCGCGGCGGTTTTGGGTTGTCTTCGGTCGCTTCGCCCAATTGAACATAAGGGCCAAACCGCCCTGCTTTCAGCCAAACGGCCTGTCCGCTCTCGGGTTCGACCCCCAGCATTTTATCGCCCTCGCTTTCCTCGCCATTGGGGGCGAGGGGGCGGGTATAGCGACATTCAGGGTAATTGGAGCAGCCGATGAACGCCCCGCCAGAGCGCGCTGTGCGCAACGAAAGACGCCCTTCACCACAAGCCTGACACTGGCGTGGATCACCACCATCGGGGCGCTGTGGGAAGAGATGCGGTTCCAACACCTCGTTGATTTTTTCCAAAACATCGGTGATCCGCAGCTCGGCGGTTTCATCGACCGCCGCTTTGAAGTCGCGCCAGAAACGGGTCAGCAAATCGCGCCAATCGCGCGCACCTGCACTGATCTCATCCAGTTGGTTTTCCAAATCCGCGGTGAAATCATAGCCCACATATTTCTGGAAATAATTGCTGAGGAATATTGTGACCAAGCGCCCCTTATCCTCGGGGATCAGGCGCCCCTTATCTTTGAGCACATAGCCGCGATCTTGGATCGTGGTGACGATAGAGGCATAGGTGGACGGGCGGCCAATGCCCAATTCTTCCATGCGCTTGACCAAAGTGGCCTCGGTGTAGCGGGGGGGCGGTTGGGTGAAGTGGCGCTGTCCAAATACTGCGCCTGAATTGTCGATGATGCCCCCTTCCGAGAGGCGCAAGCCGCCGCTTTCGCTGGCTGTGGCCCCGTCCAAGGCCTTGGTGAAATCACCCATCAAACTGCTTTGATCAAAGCCAAGCTTGTCGCCAAGCGCCATATTGGGCAGGCGATTTGCGTCTTCCTCATCGCTGTCATCGCGCCCTTCTACATAAACCTTGAGGAAACCCTCAAACTGGATCACCTGACCGCTTGCGCGCAGCACGACATTCTCATCGTTTGAGGAAATATCAACCGTTGTGCGCTCAAGGTGGGCGGCCTCCATCTGGCTTGCGATGGTGCGTTTCCAGATCAGTTCATAGAGTTTTTTCTGATCCGCATCCGTGATGCGCAGCTTTTCTGGCCCCATGGACATATCGGTGGGGCGGATACATTCATGCGCCTCTTGGGCGTTTTTGGCCTTGTTCTTATACATCCGCGGGGATTTTGGCAGGAAGTCTTCGCCAAATCGCGCGCGGATTGTGTCGCGGGCGGACATCACCGCCTCGGGGGCCATGTCGATCCCGTCTGTTCGCATATAGGTGATATGCCCCGCCTCATAGAGGCGCTGAGCCGCGCTCATGGTTTGGCGCGCGCCCATGCCAAATTTGCGGCTGGCCTCTTGTTGCAGGGTTGAGGTCATAAAGGGCGGGCTTGGATTGCGGGTGGCGGGTTTCGCCTCGACACTGCTCACAGTGAGCGCACGACTTGCCACCGCACTGACCGCCATCTGGGTCGAGGATTGCGTGGCCAAGTCGAATTTATCCAACTTCTTGCCACCAAAATGGGTCAAACGCGCCTCAAAGGATTGTCCACGCGGTGTCACAAGGCCCGCGCGCACTGACCAATATTCTTGGGCGCGGAAGGCCTCGATTTCCATTTCGCGCTCAACGATCAAACGCAGGCAGACGGATTGCACACGGCCTGCTGATTTTGATCCGGGCAATTTGCGCCACAAAACGGGGCTGAGGGTGAACCCCACCAAATAATCCAACGCTCGCCGTGCCAAATAGGCATCGACCAATTCCATATCGACCTCGCGCGGGGCTTCCATCGCTTGGGTCACGGCGGTTTTCGTGATTGCGTTGAACACAACGCGGCGCACGGGCGTGTCTTTCTTAAGTGCCTTTTTCTGCGTCAGCGCCTCAAGCAAGTGCCAAGAAATCGCTTCACCCTCGCGGTCAGGGTCGGTGGCAAGGATCAAATCGGGGTCAGATTTCAGCGCATCCACAATCGCCTTGATGTGCTTTTTGCTGTCTGTAGCGACCTCCCATTTCATCTCAAACCCCGCGTCAGGATCGACTGATCCATCTTTGGGGGGCAGGTCGCGCACATGGCCGTAGGAGGCCAAAACCGTATAATTCGCGCCCAGATATTTATTGATCGTCTTGGCCTTGGCGGGCGATTCGACAACGACAACGGGCATGTGTGGCAACCTAACTTTTTATGGAAATGTAATCGGTCTTAGGTCGCGCAACATTTGGTCTTGTGCAGGGTTTGTCAATGCACCCTTGTCACAATCACCCCATTTTTGTGGCATCTAGGCTGCGGTTTGGTATCTCTGTGCGGCAGGGACTGCGGCGCTATGATCACTGCGCGCCACCATGCCGCCTGCGCTGCGGGTGATCTCACCTGCAAGCTCCAACTCGGTCAAATGGCGGGCGAGATCGGCGCTGGACAGGGCGCTCACACGCGCCAGATGATCCTCGCTGACCGCGCCTGCGCCGATGAGCGACAGGATCATTGCGTGGGGGCTGTCGTGATGGGTGATGTCGCGCGCTGCTGCAGGGTCGGGCGGCTCTGCGCTGGCAGGGGCGCGGGCAAAAGCCCCCTCCAGATCAAGCGCCACGAGGACATCGCGCGCCTCGCGGATGAGATGCGCCCCTTCGCGCAGCAAAAGATTACACCCCGATGCGCGGGTGTCGAGCGGATGCCCCGGCACGGCTATCACCTCGCGCCCCTGTTCGGCGGCCATACGCGCGGTGATCATCGACCCTGATCTTGATGCGGCCTCAATCACCACGATGCCACGCGATAGCCCTGAAATGATGCGATTGCGCCTTGGGAAATGGCGCGCTTGGGGCGCGCGGCCCATCGGCATCTCAGACAGGCGCAAACCGATTTGCGCGGCAAGTTCGGCGTTTTCGGGCGGATAGATCACATCCACCCCGCCTGCCATGACCGCGACCGTGCCTGTGCTGAGGCTTGCGTGATGCACGGCTGTATCAATGCCGCGGGCAAGGCCTGAGGCGGTCACAATCCCCGCTTGGCCCAAGTCGCGTGCCACCGCGCGCGCCATCCGCAACCCAAGGGCTGACGCATTGCGCGTGCCCACCATGCCAACAATGGGGCGGGTGAGCAGGTCAAGATCGCCAATGGCCCACAGAAAAGGCGGGGCATCGGACAGTGCGGCGAGGGTTGCAGGATAGGCCGCCTCACCCAAAAACAGGGCGCGGGCCGCACAGCTTTGCGCCGCGCGAATTTCGGCCTGTGCCGCAGATTTGGAATAGGCGGCATAGTCTGCCACACCCGCCTTGGCCGCGATCTGTGGCAGGGCCGCCAAGGCATCAGCCCCCGATCCATATTCGGCAATCAATCGCCGATAGGTCACAGGCCCAACTTTTGGCGAGCGGATCAACCGCAGCCGCGCCAAGCGTTCGGCCGTGTCATCGGACGGGGCAGGGAGAGGGGCAGAAGGGGCGGCATGATCTGTCATGCCGCAACCCTAGACGCAGCTTGGTTGAGAAGGCGTTAATGCAGGATCAGGCCGAACCGCCGACTGTCAGACCGCCAATCATCAATGTGGGTTGACCGACCCCCACAGGCACCCATTGCCCCGCTTTGCCGCAATTCCCCATGCCCGGATCTAGGGCCATATCATTGCCAATCGCGCGGATTTGCTTCAGCGCAGTGGCCCCATCCCCGATGAGCGTGGCCCCTTTGACAGGCGCCCCGATCTGGCCGTTTTGCACGCGATAGGCCTCGGTGCAGGAAAAAACGAATTTGCCATTGGTGATGTCAACCTGCCCGCCGCCAAAGCCAACCGCATAAATCCCGTCTTTCAAATCCGCCAAAATATCGGCAGGCGCGCTGTCGCCGCCAAGCATATATGTGTTGGTCATCCGCGTCATCGGGGGGTGGGCATAAGATTCGCGCCGCCCATTCCCTGTCGCAGCCACACCCATCAGGCGGGCGGATTGGCGGTCTTGCATGTAGCCCACCAAAATTCCGTCCTCAATGAGCGGGGTGGCTTGGCTTTGCGTGCCCTCATCATCAATCGAAATGGATCCACGCCGATCAGGCAGCGTGCCATCGTCCAAAACAGTCACGCCTTTGGCCGCCACTTGCTGCCCCATCAGACCTGCGAAGGCGGATTGGCCTTTGCGGTTGAAGTCCCCCTCTAACCCATGCCCCACAGCCTCGTGCAGTAGGATACCCGGCCAGCCTGGCCCCAGCACCACATCAATCACGCCCGCAGGGGCAGGGACGCTGTCGAGGTTCACGCAGGCCACGCGCAGGGCCTCACGTGCAACCGATTGCCAATGCGCAGGGGCCATGACGCGGTCAATCGCAAACCGCCCCCCACCGCCTGCCGAGCCACTTTCACGGCGGCCCTTTGCCTCGACAATGACCGAGATATTCAGGCGCACCAAAGGCCGTGCATCGCGCAACACCTGTCCCTCAGGGCGTAGGATTTCGACCTCTTGATGCGAGGCGGCAAGCGATACAGACACTTGCACAACGCGCGGATCAAGGGCGCGGGTATAGGCGTCAATCTCGCCCAATAGATCAATGCGGGCCTCAAAGCTGCTGCCATCCATTGGGTCATTGGGCATATAGAGGTGGCGGTTGGTGCCTTGTGGGGGGGCGGCCATGATCCCGCCGCTTTGGCGAATGGCCATGCGGGCAGTGTCACTGGCGCGGGACAGGGCCGCTTCGCTTAACTCGGTCGCATGGGCATAGGCTGAAACCTCCCCCAAGACCGCGCGCAGCCCGAATCCCTCGCTTGCGTCATAGGAGGCGGTCTTGATCCGCCCATCATCAAAAACCAAGGCCTCAGATCGTTTTCTTTCGAGAAATAACTCTCCGTCTTCGGCCCCTGTTAGGGTTGCGCGCAACAGTCGCAGGGCGGCCTCTTGGTCGAGGGATGTCTCGAAGGGACGGAAGCTACTGGCACGATCAGACACGCAAATTCCTTTCAAAATTGGGCACTTGGCCCGCGTTCCGCCAGCGCGGCGGCAGCATAACCACCCCATGTGAGCCGTGAAAATGATCCAAATCAACATTCCCAAGGGTGAGACATTTTTATCCAATGTCTTGTAATGTAACCCTCTATATGGTTGTTGCAGCTTTGAACGCAACGGGATGTCACAGACCTTAAACGGGCATCACGAAAAAACAGGACGACATGACAATGGCACTTCGTACCAAGCTCTCAAGCTTTTGGGCCGCAGCAGCGGCAACATTTGCCCTGACGGGTGGTGCATCTGCGCAGGCGTTGCGCGATGGTTTGGAGATTATCGGCGCACCCCATTTGGGTGGTGTGAATATGCAAACAGGCGTGACCGAATTGGCGCATGACGTTCGCATGTTGGATAATCTGCTTTTGGTGATTATCACCGCGATTGTTATCTTTGTGACCGCATTGATGGTCTATTCCATCGTGCGCCACAATCGCCGTGCGAACCCAAAACCTGCAACCTTCACCCATAACCGCAAGATCGAGATCATCTGGACAGTCGTGCCAATGATCATCTTGTTTGTGATCGGCGGCTTCTCACTGCCTGTGTTGTTCAAGCAGCAGACCATTCCTGATGGCGAAGTGGTGATCAAGGCAACTGGGTATCAGTGGTATTGGGGCTACGAATATCCGCAGCATGACATTGTTTTTGACAGCTTCATGTTGGCCGAAGATGAATTGGCCGATTATGGCTACACAAGCGATGAATATCTGCTGGCCACCAACACAGCGATGGTTGTGCCAACAGGCCGCGATGTTGTGGTTCAGGTCACGGGCGCAGATGTAATCCATTCTTGGACAATTCCCGCCTTCGGTGTGAAGCAGGACGGGATCCCTGGCCGCCTTGCGCAGCTGTGGTTCAATGTTGAGCCTGGCCGTGAAGGCATCTATTTCGGGCAGTGTTCTGAGCTGTGCGGCGTGAACCACGCCTACATGCCCATCACCGTCTTCGCAGTGACCCCTGAGGAATATGACGCATGGACACGCGGCGAGATCAGCGATTTCGCCTCCGTAGATGCGCGTGCGCCACAGGTTGTGGAACTGGCCGCGGCGCAATAAGCGCAGCAAAGCTTCTGCCAAGCCACCCGCGCAATCAGGTGGCTTGGCGATTTCGCAAATAACCCCCCTAAGGACGCGCCCGCAGATGAGCGATGCATCCATTGATATCACGACCAAATCGGCGAAACCCGCTGAACTGGAACCCAAAGAAGCAAGCTTTGGGGATTATGTGCTGCTGCTTAAGCCGCGCGTGATGTCTTTGGTGGTGTTCACCGCCTTTGTTGGCATTGTCGCGGCCCCTGTGGCGCAGCCTTTGTTCATCTCTTTCTGTGCCATTTTGTTCATCGCTATTGGTGCGGGGGCGTCTGGCGCGCTGAATATGTGGTATGATGCCGATATTGACCGCGTCATGAAACGCACTGCCTCGCGCCCAGTGCCGTCTGGGCGTGTCACCGCGCAAGAGGCGTTCCAGATTGGTCTTGCGCTCTCGGTAATGTCGGTCGTGTTTTTGGGCCTTGCGACCAATTGGGTTGCGGCCGGGCTCTTGGCCTTCACCATCTTTTTCTACGTTGTGATTTACACGATTTGGCTGAAACGCGCGACCCCGCAAAACATCGTCATTGGTGGTGCGGCAGGGGCCTTCCCCCCTATGGTGGGCTGGGCCGCGGTGACGGGTGATGTTTCGCTGGCCTCGATGCTGATGTTCGGCTTGATCTTTATGTGGACGCCGCCGCATTTCTGGGCCTTGGCCTTGTTTATGAAATCGGATTACCACAAGGCCGATGTGCCGATGCTGACGGTGACCCATGGGCGCGCGGCGACCCGCCGCCATATCTGGATTTACACTGTGCTCTTGGCGCCTGTGGCGCTTGGCATTGGTGTGACGCAAATCGGCGGCCCGCTCTACATGGCGGCAGCGGTGGTTTTGAACCTGATCTTCTTGAAAGGCGCGTGGGATATCCGTGCCCGCAGCGAAGATGCGGCAGAGGCCGATGGCTATGCGACTGAAAAGAAATTCTTCCGCTTTTCCCTGTATTACCTTTTCCTGCATTTCTGCGCGATCTTGGGCGATATTGCCCTGCGCGCCGCAGGTCTGTCATTGGGGGGGTGGTAAGCCATGGCGATCCGTGAACAAAGCGATATGCACAAGCGCCGCCTGAGCCGCAATATCGGTGTGGGGCTGAGCCTTGTTGCCTTTTGCGTGATCGTCTTTGGCATGACGGTAGCAAAAATCCGTGAAGGCTCGAAGATGGAGGCCTTTGATCATCAACCGCGCGTGTCGATGACCCCTGCGCAAGAGGGGCAATCAGGAGGCACGCAGCAATGACACAAAACCGTAAAACTGTTTACAGCCTGCTGGGTGTCATCGTCTTTATGGGGGCGATGGCATGGGCGGCTGTGCCGCTTTACGATCTCTTTTGCCGTGTCACGGGCTATGGCGGCACCACGCAAGTTGCAGATACCGAAAGCGCGGTGGTGTCTGATCGCATCGTCACTGTGCGCTTTGATGCAAGCACCGCGCGCGACATGCCGTGGGAATTCCGCCCCATGCAGCGCGAAATTGATGTCCGCCTAGGCGAAACGGCCATGGTGTTCTACGAGGCCTATAACCCGACCGATCAAGTGGTGGCAGGCACTGCGAGTTATAACGTGCTGCCCTATACGGCGGGCGCGTATTTTGCGAAAATCGCCTGCTTCTGTTTCACCGAGCAGGTGCTACAACCAGGTGAGCGGGTCGAAATGCCTGTGACCTTTTTCGTAGACCCCGAAATCCTTGAGGATGACGAGGCCTATGACACACAAGAAATTACCCTGTCCTATACATTTCATGTTATGGATATAACCGAAGACCTTGCCGCCCTGAGCGGCACAACTGAATGACCGAAAGCGAAGGACCAAAACAGATGGCCCATGCAAAGAACCATGATTATCATATCATTTCGCCCTCGCTCTGGCCGCTGATTGCTGCCGTTGGGGCTTTTGTAATGCTTACGGGCGGCGTGCTGTGGATGCACGGTTCTGGCCCGTGGATGTTCCTGATGGGCCTTGTGGCCGTCCTTTACGTGATGTTCGGCTGGTGGTCGGATGTGGTCGCGGAAAGCAACCAAGGCGATCACACCCCCGTTGTGCGGATCGGCCTGCGCTATGGCTTTATCATGTTCATCATGTCCGAAGCCATGTTCTTTGTCGCATGGTTCTGGGCGTTCTTTAAACACGCGATTTACCCGATGAATGAATATGTCGGGTCGCAATATGTGCAGCCAAGTTTCTATCAAATGGATGTCTGGCACCTGCCTTTGATCAACACGCTGGTGTTGCTTCTGTCGGGCGCGGCGGTGACTTGGGCGCACCACGCGTTGGTGCACAATGAAAGCCGCAAGGATGTCGAATGGGGCCTTTTGATCGGTGTTGTGCTGGGCCTGTTCTTTACGGCGCTGCAGGCCTATGAATACTGGGAATTGCTGGTTCACAAAGACTGGACATTCGGCGGGGATAAGTTCTTCTCGACCTTCTTCCTTGCAACGGGTTTCCACGGGATGCACGTGATCATCGGCACAATCTTCCTGTTCATCTGCTATCTGCGCGTGCGCAGCGGCCATTTCACCGCAGAGAAACATATCGGCTTCGAAGCGGCCGCATGGTACTGGCACTTTGTTGATGTGGTCTGGTTGTTCTTGTTTGCCGCAGTCTATATTTGGGGCATTGGCGGCTGAGCTGATCCCGCGTGATCACCTGATTTTGGAACGGCCCGCCACCACAAAGGCGGGCCGTTTCTCGTTCGACCCGCCATCTATGAGAGGTGCTATGACACATTCGCGTTTTGCGATTTTCTCGGTTCTGTCATTCGGGGTTGCGGGGGCCGCTATCCTGATTGCGCTTGGCGTTTGGCAGAGCCAACGTTTGTCTTGGAAACAGGGCGTGTTGGCCGATATCGAGGCGCGGATTGTTGCCGAAGCAGTGACCTTGCCCGAAGCGCCCGATGCGATCCGTGATCGGTATTTGCCTGTGATGCTTGAGGGGCAGTTTATCCGCGGGGCAGAGGACACGCTGCGCGTCTTGGTCAGCCGCAAGGGCGTGGGGGCGGGCTATCGCCTGATCTCAGGGTTTGAGGATGATCTGACGGGGCGCCGTATCCTGGTGGATCGTGGGTTTTTGCCCGTAGCCGCCGAGATGCGTTCTGCGCCAGAAGGCCGCTTTGCCCTCACGGGCAACCTGCATTGGCCAGATGACCGCAACAGTTCGACCCCCGATAATGACCGCGCCGCAAATATCTGGTTCGCGCGCGATTTGGCGGATATGGCCGCGGTGCTTGGCACAGACCCCTATCTTGTGGTGCTGCGTGACGGCACCCCGCCAGAGGCAGACCTGACACCGATGCCCGTGGACACATCCGCCATCCCCAATGACCATTTGCAATATGCGGTGACATGGTTTTCGCTTGCAGCGGTATGGTTGGGGATGACAGCCTATCTTCTGTGGCGTATCAGGCACAGAACGCTTTGAAGGGACAATAACCATGCGCTACATCTCGACACGCGGCACAGCGCCTGAACTGACATTTGAGGACGCCATGTTGACGGGGCTTGCCCGTGATGGGGGGCTGTATGTGCCTGCAAGCGTCCCGCAGTTGAGCCATGCGGAGATCGCCGCAATGGCGGGTCTGCCTTATGAGGAGGTCGCCTTTCGCGTGATGCGCCCCTTTGTGGGCGATACATTCAGCGATAGTGAATTTGGCGATATCATCACCCGCGCCTATCAGGGCTTTCGCCACGCAAGCCGCGCCCCGCTCAAGGAATTGGCACCCAATCATTTCCTGATGGAATTGTTCCACGGCCCCACCTTGGCGTTCAAAGATTTTGCGATGCAGCTGATTGGGCAAATGTTTGAGCATAGCCTGACCAAACGCGGGCAGCATGTGACCATTGTGGGGGCAACGTCAGGCGATACAGGCTCTGCCGCAATGGAGGCCTTTCGTGGGCTTGATGCGGTGTCGGTGTTCATCCTGTTCCCCCATGGCCGTGTGTCCGAGGTGCAGCGCCGCCAAATGACCACGGTCACCGAGGCCAATGCCCATGCTTTGGCCATTGACGGCACATTTGACGATGCGCAGGCGCGGCTCAAAGATATGTTCAATGATCTCACCTTTCGCGATGAGGTGCGCTTGGCAGGGGTGAACTCGATCAACTGGGCGCGTGTCATGGCGCAGGTTGTTTATTATTTCACCGCCGCAGTCAGCCTTGGCGCCCCACATCGTGCCGTCAGCTTTACCGTGCCGACTGGCAATTTCGGCGATATTTTTGCGGGCTATATCGCGCGCCAAATGGGTCTGCCGATTGATCGTCTTGTGGTGGCGACCAACAGCAATGACATTTTGGATCGCGCCTTGCGCACGGGCGGCTATCATATGGGCGGCGTGCAGGCCACAATCAGCCCTTCGATGGATATCGAAGTGTCGTCCAACTTTGAGCGGGCACTATTTGATGCATATGGTCGTGACGCAGGCGCGGTGGTGCAATCCATGGCTGCGTTGAAATCCGAAGGCGGGTTTGACATCAGCCAAGGCACGCTTGAGGCTTTGCGGGACATCTTTGCTTCGGGTCGTGCAAGCGAGGATGACACATCCGCGATGATCACATCTTGCCTGTCAACATCGGGTGAGCTGCTTTGCCCCCATTCCGCAGTCGGGGTTCATGTGGCCCAAGAGCACCTTGGGACGACCCCGATGGTTACATTGGCCACAGCGCATCCTGCGAAATTCCCCGATGCGGTCGAGGCGGCAACGGGCATCCGCCCCGCATTGCCGTCCCATATGGCAGATTTGTTCGAGCGTTCCGAACGGGTGCAGCGCGTGCCAAATGACCTCGCCGCCCTTGAGGCGTTGATCCGCGAAAAGGTGGCCGCATGAGTGTTGAGATGCACCAACTCTCCAACGGGTTGCGGGTGATCACCGAACGGATGGAGGGGCTTCAATCCGCGGCAATCGGGGTTTGGGTGTCCGCAGGCGGGCGCCATGAGCGGGTCGAGCAAAACGGCATCGCGCATTTCCTTGAACATATGGCGTTTAAGGGCACGAAACGGCGCAGCGCGCTGCAAATCGCCGAGGAGATCGAAGATGTAGGCGGCTATATCAACGCCTATACCTCGCGCGAAGTCACCGCCTATTACGCGCGCGTGCTGGAACAAGATGTGCCCCTTGCCCTTGATATGATTGCCGATATCGTGCTGAACCCTGTGTTTGATCCGCGCGAGATCGAGGTTGAGCGGGGCGTCATCCTGCAAGAAATCGGTCAGGCGAATGACACGCCTGATGATGTGATTTTCGACTGGCTTCAGGAAACGGCCTATCCCAACCAACCGCTTGGGCGCACCATTCTTGGCCCCAGTGAGCGGGTGCGCGGCTTTGGTCGCGAGGATTTCAGCCAATTCGTGACCGAACATTATGGCCCCGATCAGATGATCCTATCGGCCGCAGGGGCGGTGGATCACGCGCAGATCGTGCGACTGGCTGAAGAGAATTTTGGCCATTTGCCCTCACGCCGCGCGGCCCCCGCACCTTTGGCGCAATTTGCAGGCGGAGAATTCCGCAAGGTGAAGAAACTGGAACAGGCCCATATTGCGATGGCCTTTGAAACACCAGGATATCGGTCTGACGACATCTACACCGCGCAGATTTACGCAAGCGCGCTTGGTGGGGGCATGTCCTCGCGCCTTTTCCAAGAACTGCGCGAAAAGCGTGGCCTGTGCTATTCGATTTTTGCCCAAGTGGGGGCCTTTGATGAAACGGGCCTTCTCACCATTTACGCAGGCACGGGCGGCAAGGATGTGGGGGATTTGGCGCTTTTGAGCATGGATGAGATCAAGCGCGCCGCCAGTGATTTGAACCAAGCCGAGCTTGATCGCGCGCGTGCGCAGATGAAAGCGGGGCTTTTGATGGGGCTTGAAAGCCCATCTTCCCGCGCTGAACGTCTGGCACGGGTTTTGGCCATCTGGGATCGCGTGCCGCCCCTAGAAGAGACTGTGGCGCGGATTGATGCGGTTAGCCTTGCGCATATTCGTGACTTTGGCGCAGGGATTGCCGAAAGCGGTGCGCTTGCCTTGGCGCTTTATGGGCCCGTCAGCAAAGCGCCTGATTACGCGCAATTGACGCAGCGTTTGGCGGCTTGATGCTGAGGCGGCGGCCGAAACTTGCCATTGAAACCGAGCGCATGACCCTGCGCCTGCCTCTGCATGAGGATTATCGCCATTGGGCGGGATTGCGCGAGGCGTCAGCCGCCTTTCTGCAGCCATGGGAGCCTGCTTGGTCATCGGATCATCTGACCCGCAAAAGCTTTTCTGCGCGGGTCTATTGGGCACAGCGTGCCTCATCGGAAGAAAGCGCGCTGCCGCTGTTTTTGATCCGCCGCGAAGACCAACGCCTGCTTGGCGCGGTCACATTGGACAATATTCGCCGTGGCCCCGCGCAGGCGGGAACGATTGGCTATTGGATTGGGCAGCCATATGCGCGCAACGGATATATGCGCGAGGCGGTGGTGGCCTTGATCCACTATGCTTTTACCCGTCTTGATCTGTCCCGTATTGAAAGCGCCTGTTTGCCTGAAAACACCCCCTCCCGTGGTCTTTTGGAGAAATGCGGCTATAAATATGAGGGGGTCGCGCAAAGTTATTTGCAGATCAATGGGCGCTGGCGCAATCATGTGCTTTACGCCAATTTGCGCAGTGACCGCCGTGGCCGCACCGAAGTGGGCTAAGGCTTTGTGGGTGTAAGGGGGACAGGCGTGACAGCTTCATCAAAACTTGAAGCGTTGAAGGGCGATTTGCCTGCGGATATTTGGCGCGAGGCGGCCCCGAACTATCTCGAAGAACCGCGCGGACGCTGGCAGGGCAAAGCTGCGGCGGTTTTGGCACCGCGCTCTACCGAAGAGGTTGCTTTGGCCCTGCGCGCCTGTGCGGCGCATCGGGTGGCGGTGATCCCCTATGGCGGCGGCACGGGCTTGGTCGGTGGGCAGCTGTCTGAAAATTTTGATCATGGCGTGATTTTATCACTCGAGCGGATGCGCGCGATCCGCGCGATGGACGAAGATGGGCGCAGCCTAACCGTTGAGGCGGGTGTCATCTTGGCTGATATTCACGCGACCGCGCAAAAGGCGGGGCTGCTTTTCCCCTTAAGCCTTGCAAGCCAAGGATCGGCGCGCATAGGCGGCCTTTTGGCGACCAATGCGGGCGGGGTGAATGTTCTGCGTTATGGCAATGCACGGGATTTGGTTTTGGGCATTGAGGCGGTGATGCCCGATGGCAGCATTTTTCACGGGCTGTCGCCTCTGCGTAAAAATAACACGGGCTATGATCTGCGCCATTTGCTGATCGGCTCAGAGGGCACATTGGGCATCATCACAGCGGCCAGTTTGCGGCTTTTTCCTGAGCCTGCGGCGCAAGGCGCGGCCCTGATGGCTGTGCCTGATCCTAGCGCGGCCCTGTCTCTGTTGCGAATGACGCAGGATGTGGTGGGCGAGGGGCTTTCGGCCTTTGAATTGATGCACCGCCAAGGGTTTGATTTCTTGGCCGAGGTTGGGCCAGATTTGCGCCAACCTTTTGATGAAATCCCCGAGTGGTGCGTGCTGATCGATTTGGGCCTTGGTGCGGCTCAAGATCCCGCCGCGCTTTTAGAGGGGCTTTTTGCCCGCGCCTTTGAGGCAGATTTGGTCAGTGACGGGGTGATTGCCCAATCCATGGCGCAGCGGGATGATTTCTGGGCCCTGCGCGAAAATATCCCTGAAACAAATCGGCGCATTGGCTCAGTGAGTTCGCATGATATTTCCTTGCCCGTGGGGTTGGTACCTCAGTTCATCGCGGACATTCCCGCTCGCATCGCCCAGATCGGGGAATTCCGCCATAACTGCTTTGGCCATATGGGGGATGGGAATTTGCATTACAACATCTTCCCCATGCCAGGCAAAACCCGGGCGGATCATCTGGCAGAGCGGGATGTGATCAAGCGCGCCATGCATGATTTGGTGCATGAGATGGGTGGATCCGTATCTGCCGAACATGGGATCGGGCGGCTTAAGGTGGATGACCTTGAACGCTATGGCGACCCTGCCAAATTGGCCGC
>ENA-OUOG01002193-OUOG01002193.1-marine-metagenome-genome-assembly--contig:-NODE-2193-length-20824-cov-5.590399_pt1 | contig 20824 bp, 23 predicted proteins | sample MGYA00248635_ERZ508505 | MGnify/ENA primary metagenome ERZ508505 (study PRJEB26176, sample SAMN06267871) | marine metagenome | isolation source: Saanich Inlet, British Columbia, Canada | place: Pacific...
ATTAACAATTGCTTTAATTACAATACTCTCATTACTAACATTATCGCTTTACAAAAACAATAATATTAGACTAAAATCTAATCTCATATTACAAAATAAAAATAGCGAACTTATTGAAAGTAAAGAAAAAGCTGAGCTAGCTTCAAGAACCAAAGCAAATTTTCTATCTACTGTAACTCACGAATTGCGAACACCATTATACGCAGTAACCGGATTAACAAATATGCTTTTAGAAGAAGATCCAAGACCAGAACAAATACCACATTTAAACTCGTTAAAATTTTCTGGTGATTACCTTTTAACCTTTATTAACGATATTCTTCAAATTAATAAAATTGAAGCTCATAAAGTAGAAGTCGAGAAAGAAGTTTTTAATTTAAAAAAGAAAATTGAAAATGTCATTTCTGCTTTAAATAACTCAGCTAACAGCAATAATGTTAAAATACATTTTGAATTCGACAAAAAACTACCTCACAATTATTTGTCTGATCAGCTTAAAATCTCTCAAATTTTAATTAACCTAATTGGAAACTCAATAAAGTTTACAAAAGATGGAGATATTTGGGTTAGAGTGCACAAAATAGACGTTACTAACGGTATTTATAACATAAAAATAGAAGTTGAAGACAATGGTATAGGAATTAGTAAAGAAAAGCAAACAAAAATGTTTGATAGCTTCTCTCAAGGCTCTATTCAAATTAACAGAAAATATGGTGGAACTGGATTAGGACTTTCTATTGTAAAAGGTTTAATAGACATACTTAATGGAAAAATATACTTCGATAGCGAACTTGGAAAAGGCACGACTTTCTTTATAGAAATACCTTTTGAATTTGCAGAAGAAACAATTGAAAAAGAAAAAATAAATTATTTTAAAGACTTAAATGAAGACGTTTTAAGTAAAATCAATATTCTTTTAGTTGAAGACAACAAAATCAACCAAATGATTACTAAAAAGATTTTAAACAAACTGAAACTTAATTGCGACATTGTAGAAAATGGTGAAGATGCCATTGAAAAAGTAAAAGTTAATACTTACGATGTTGTTTTAATGGATATTCATATGCCAGGAATTAGCGGGATTGAGGCAACAAAAATAATTAGAAAATTCAATAAAGACCTTCCTATATACGCACTTACTGCTGTAACAATAGAAGATAAAATGGTAGAGTTTGACGAAGCAGAATTTACCGATATTATTAGCAAACCATTTAAGCAAGAAGATTTCGAAAAGAAATTATTTGATGTAATCGTATTTAAAGAAAACGCTTAAACTAAATTTTGGAGTTCACTAATTCGTTAAAAACTTGCGCGTTATCTATAGTAATTGTAATGGGAAGATAGAATAAATTATCTCCTAACTGCTGCTCTTCTAAAAGTCTAACATAATCCTTCTCTGTGGTTACAACAAGCTTATGTTTAGAGATAACCTCGATTTCTTTTTTAGAAAAATCATGATGATCACCATATTCTAAATGGTTAAAGCTTAAACCTTCTTTTTTTAAAAATGCAGTTAAAGGTTTTGCATTAGCAATACCAGTTACAAGTGTAAAATCTTTTAAATCTTGTAATGCTACATTTTTTTGTTTACCTACAACTTCTCTAGCGTAACTTATGCTGCTAAAAAAAAAATGTTGGTGATTTTTAGGCTTTAATTTAGATACTATAGTTTGTTTTTGGGATTGTGACAAATCACTTGGGCATTTAGTAACAACTATTATTTGCGCACGTTTTGCACCTTGTTTTGGCTCACGTAAATTACCTGTTGGTAACACCAAATCATAACAATATAAATTAGAATACGTAGTAAGTAAAATATTAAGCTTCGCTTTAACTTTTCTATGCTGAAAAGCATCATCTAATAAAATTAAATTGGGTTGTTTTTTTAACGCTCTAAGTTTAGAAATACCATTTTGCCTATTTTCATCAACAGCAACGGTTATTTCATTTTTAAATTTATTATAAAACTGAAACGGCTCATCTCCAAGTGTTTTGGCAGAAGATGTATCGTTAGCTAACAAAAAACCTTTAGTCTTTCTGCCATAGCCTCTACTTAATGTCGCTAAAGTATAATCTTTATGTAACAGTCTAATTAAATACTCAACCATTGGTGTTTTTCCAGTTCCACCAGCACTAATATTACCAATACAAACCACAGGAAAATGGTAAGATTTAGAAGCAAATAGACCTAAATCATAAAATCTATTACGCAACCAAGTAATGCCAAAATAAATAGGCACGATTGGGAATAATAAGACTCTAATAAATTTCATTAGTAAGGTTTAAGTATAACGAAAGTAAAAATTTTATATTTGTTATAAATCAATTCATACAAATAAAATGATTATTCAAGATGTTATAAACCACCTCGAAGACTTTGCGCCTTTAGCATACGCAGAAGATTTCGATAATGTAGGATTACTAGTAGGAGATAAAAACGCTAGTTTAACAGGTGTATTAGTAACCTTAGACACTTTAGAAGAAGTTGTGGATGAAGCAATAGAAAACAACTGTAACCTAATTGTAAGTTTTCATCCTATTATTTTTAAAGGTTTAAAGAAGCTTACAGGTAAAACATATGTAGAACGCACAGTACAAAAAGCTATAAAAAACGATATTGCTATTTATGCCATTCATACTGCGTTAGATAACCATATAAAAGGTGTAAACTATATAATTTGCGAACAACTTGGATTATTAAATAGAAAAATATTAATACCACAAGTAGAAACCATAAAAAAACTTACTACTTATGTGCCAAAAAGTGAGGCAGACAAATTAAGAGCAGCCATTTTTAACATTGGAGCTGGCAGTATTGGAAACTACAGCAATTGTAGTTTTAATGTAGAAGGTATTGGCAGTTACAATGGTAATGAAAATTCTAATCCTGTTATTGGTGAAAAAGGAAAAACACATTATGAAAATGAAACAAAAATAAGTGTCACTTTCGCTAAACATCTAGAATCTAAAGTACTAGAAACATTATTTAAAAACCATCCTTACGAAGAAGTTGCCTACGAAATAACAACCTTAGAAAACAAAAACCAGAATATTGGTATGGGAATGGTTGGCACTCTAAAAAAACCAATGACTGAACATGATTTTTTTAAGTTTTTGAAAACTACAATGAAAACCAAAAGCATACGCCATTCAAAATTTACAAATAAACAAATTCAAAAAGTAGCCGTTTTAGGAGGCTCAGGAAGTTTTGCTATTAAAGCTGCAATAGCAGCAAAAGCTGATGTTTTTGTAACTTCAGACCTAAAATACCACGACTTCTTCTCTGCCGAAAACACCATTATTTTGGCAGATATTGGACATTATGAAAGCGAACAGTACACAAAAAACGGTTTAGTTGCACATCTTACAAAAAAATTTAGTAATTTTGCAGTCGTTTTATCAAAGACAAACACCAATCCTGTTAACTATTTTTAAAGTATGGCAAAGAGTAAAGAAATAAGTGTTGAGCAACGTTTAAGAGCTTTATACGATTTACAATTAATCGATTCTAGAATCGATGAGATAAGAAACGTTCGTGGAGAACTACCTTTAGAAGTTAGTGATTTAGAAGACGAAGTCGCTGGATTAAATAAAAGATTAGAAAAACTTGAAGAGAATTTAGCAGCAACCGATACTCAAATTAGCGACAAAAAAAATCTAATTGAAGAAGCTAAAACTTTAATAAAAAAGTACAGCGAGCAGCAAAAAAATGTTAGAAATAACAGAGAATTCAACTCGATTAATAAAGAAGTTGAGTACCAAGAACTAGAGATAGAGCTTGCCGAAAAACACATTAGAGAGTTTAGAGCTCAAATAGAGCAAAAGAAAGAGATTGTAGACAAAACAAGAGCACATGCGAAAGAGCGTGAAAACCACCTTAAGCATAAAAAAAGTGAGTTGAATGCTATTTTAGCTGAAACTGAAAAAGAAGAAGAGGCTCTTATTAAAAAGTCTGAGGACTACAAGAAAAAAATAGAAGATCGTCTTGTTGAAGCATACAACCGTATACGTACAAATGTAAAAAATGGTTTAGCAGTTGTACCAATCGAAAGAGGTGCATCAGGCGGTTCTTACTTTACTATTCCACCTCAAGTACAAATGGAAATTGCAGCTCGTAAAAAAATTATTACAGATGAGCATTCTGGACGTATTTTAGTAGACGAAGTTTTAGCTGAAGAACAACAAGCAAAAATAGAAAAAATGTTTAAAAACTTATAATTTTTTTTCTTTTAAAATCATAACAAAGCCTTCATTAAAAATGAAGGCTTTTTTTTAGCAAAATTTTAAAACAATTAAAATTAAGGTTACTTAACTTTACAGTAGAAAATTGAAAAATAAACCTATGAAAAAGTTAATACTATTAGTTTTAGTGAGTGTCATGTTTAGTTGTAAAAATACAGCCCAAAATACAGAGTTAAAAACAATCCAAGACAATATAAAAAATGCAAAACCTGTTGAAGTTCCAATAGAAAACGGAATGGCCAAAGCCTACTTTGCTAGTGGCTGCTTTTGGTGTGTAGAAGCCATTTACGAAAGCGTAAAAGGAGTAGAAGAATCTATTAGTGGTTATGCTGGTGGACATACAAAAAATCCAACTTACGAAGCTAGCAACACTGGAAGAACAGGACACGCAGAAGCTGTAGAAATTATTTACAACCCAGAAATTGTAAGTTTCAACACCTTGGTAGATGTATACTTTGCATCCCAAAATCCAATGCAAGTTAATGGTCAAGGTCCAGATAATGGCTCACAATACCGTTCTATTATTTTCTATCAAAACGAAGCGCAGAAAAAAATTATCGAATCTAAAAAAGCAGATTTAGCGAGTAAACTTAACAGGATTGTTGCTGCAGAAGTATACCCATTTCAAAAGTTTTGGGTTGCAGAAGACTATCATCAAAATTACGAAAAACTACATCCAGAAAATAGGTATATCCAAGGCGTTTCAATACCAAGATTAAAACGTTTTCAAGCAAAAATGCCTGAGATTTTGAAAAAAAACCATTAATTAAAGTAATGTAAAAATGGGTAATAGTGGTTTAACGATTAATAAACCAAGGTTTTAAATAAAAATAATTAAGATTAAGCTATCAAAATTATTTTCTAAATAAATTAAACTGTTAGCATAACAATTTAAAACTCTTTGCTATATTTTCGCCTTCAACAATATCTTTATCATAACAATATATGGTTGTTTCGTAAATAATACTTTTGTCTGGATGATACATAACAACAACAAAAACTGGTGTTCTAATATCACCATCTATATCTGTTGCTCTCACATAATAGCCTTTAGCAACATTTCTTAATTTTTTTGGTGTTTTAACCTCATATAAAGATAATTGGCTAGCAATAACTTTTGTGGTTTTAGATAGGTCTAAAAAGTAATCACTAGCTACCTCACTTGGATAAAATATCTCTGTATCTACAGCCAAATCATTATTTTCATAACCAACAACACGAATTGATTCAGTATCATATAATTCTATGTTTTTAGTTGTTTCGTAAGAAAAAAAAATCGGAAGTAATCGTTGTTTGAGCAAAACCCATTTGAATTATTCCTATTAGAAAAACTGCAGTATAAATAAATAATACTTACCGTTTACCCAAATTGTGCCTCTAAAGGTGTTTATAGACTCCATACCATCGTAGTTGTTATAATTAAAGTCTGTATTAGAAAAGTTAGTATTCTCATATTCGCTAGAAAAAGACAGTTTAAGCCAATCTTTTTCTTTCTCAAGAATCTGGAATGTTACACCAGCACCAAACAAGTAACGCAAATCTATTGCTCTTCTATAATTTGTACTAACAAAACCCAAAACAAAAGGATAGATTTTTTGCTCTGGATTTAGATATAAAAAGTTAAGACTTAAAATATCTTCATCTGCTTTTTCTTTACCAAATTCTTGAAATACATAAGAGTTCTGGTTTTTAAAAACCCACTTTTTCCATGGTTTAAAACTAAAGTCTGATTTTGCTCTAAATATTACTGTTTCTACATTTCCGCGTTGGTAAAAACCAGTAAGCGATATACTGGCTTTAACGCTTAGTGTATCGCTCTCATTAATTTGGGCAAACAGTACAATTGGGAAAATAAATAAAAAATAGAATCGTTTTTTCATTGTTTAAACTAATACTTTGTTGCCTTTAGTTCAAAAATTAAAGGATATAATTTGTCTTTTGTTACATACATTCCAGATGGAGTTTCTATTAAATTTGGCAAAACATTATAAGGTGCTTCATCATGCTCCTTTAAATACTCAATATGTAATCCAGCTTCAGTTAAAGCATTAATAACTTCACTTAAACCATGATTCCATCCATATTCTTTAGTTACCATTTTAGAGTCTTGGTTAGCGTAGGTGCCTTCATATTCTTCATAAATCACTTCATCTTGCATATAACCGTATTTCATAATGGGTTTACCTTCTAAGTAATCGAACATCCAAACTATTGGGTGAAACTCAACCATATAAAAAACACCTCCTTTGTTCAGTTTTTCGGCAATCATCTGTCCCCAAGGCTTTAAATCTGGTAACCAACCAATAACACCATAACTGGTAAAAACAATATCGAAGGTTTCTTTTATATGTGCTGAAGCGTCTAAAATATTACAACAAACAAAATTAGCATCTAATTGCAACTCTGTGTTTAATTGTGTTGCTAATGCGATACCTTCATCGCTTAAATCTACTCCAGTACATCTTGCTCCTAACCTACTCCAACTTAAAGTATCTTGACCAAAATGACACTGTAAATGTAGTAGTGTTTTACAATTAACATCTCCTAAAGCATCCAATTCATACTGCATTAAGGAAGTCTTACCGTTTTTAAAAGCTTCCATTGCATACATCTCACTTTTAGCATGTACTTTTACTTTAGTATTCCAAGTTGCTTTATTTACCTCAAAATATTGAGAATTTGTGCTCATAACTGTTTGGTATTTTACCAAAACTAATTATTATTTCTTAGCTTTGAAAGAAAACTAAAAACCATGTATAGATTACTTATTATTTGTGTGCTCATTTTAGCGTCTTGCAAACAAGAAAAACCTGAAATTGAATTAACACTAGCTCAAAAAATTGCTAATGCGCATGGTTTTGAAAATTGGGATAAGGTTAAGGAATTTCACTTTACATTTAATGTTAACAAAGACAGTTCTCATTTTGGGCGTTCTTGGGTATGGAAACCAAAAGCAAACGAGGTAACAATGCTTACAGAAAAGGACACTATTACATACAACACGTCTAAAATAGAACAAGAAAGCATAAACACAGATCGCGCCTTCATTAACGATAAATATTGGGCTTTGTTACCTTTTCAATTAATTTGGGACACTAGCGCAACATTAGGAGAACCTTTTAAAGTTGAAGCACCTATAAGTAAAATAGAACTTAATAAAGTTACGTTAACCTATCCTTCAGATGGTGGTTATACACCAGGCGATGCCTATGATATTTTTTATTATGACTACTTTATTATAAAAGAATGGGTTTATAGAAAAGCAAATGCTAATGAACCATCAATGACCAATACCTTTGAAAACTACGAGAAATTTAGTGGTATTAAAATAGCTCAAGACCATAAAAAAGCTGAAGGCAATTGGAACCTTAATTTCACGAATATTAAAGTAATTACAGAATAACAACTAAAAACTAAAAAGTGTCAAACCATATTTTAGGTATAGCCTATGCTAAGCAATTAGACAAAGAAGATACAGTATCGCATTATAGAGAGCAATTTCATATTCCAAAAGACAAAGACGGAAATAACTGGCTGTACTTTACAGGAAACTCGCTTGGTTTACAACCAAAAGCCACTCAAAAATACATTCAGCAAGAATTAGAAGATTGGGCAAATTTTGGTGTAGAAGGCCATTTTGAAGCTAAAAATCCATGGATGCCATATCATGAATTCCTAACAGAATCTATGGCGAAAATTGTAGGTGCAAAACCTATTGAGGTTGTTATAATGAATACTTTAACAACTAATTTACACTTACTTATGGTAAGTTTTTACCAACCAACAAAAACAAAATACAAGATTGTAATAGAAAGTGATGCTTTTCCAAGCGATAGGTATGCTGTACAAACACAATTAGATTTTCATGGTTTTGATGCAAACGAAGGCTTAATAGAGTGGAAACCAAGACCAGGCGAAGAGCTTTTAAACATTGAAGATTTAGAAACTATACTTGAAAAACAAGGCGATGAAATTGCTTTACTACTTATTGGAGGTGTAAATTATTACACAGGGCAATATTTAGATTTAAAAAAAATAACACAATTAGGTCATGCTAAAAACTGTATGGTTGGCATAGATTTAGCACATGGCGTTGGTAATATAAAACCAGATTTACATAACTCTGGAGTAGATTTTGCAGCTTGGTGTACTTACAAATATTTAAACTCTGGACCTGGAAGTCTAGGAGGACTTTTTGTACACGAAAAACATGCACATAATAAAAAATTAAAACGTTTTGCTGGATGGTGGAGCCATAATAAAGCTACTCGTTTTAATATGAGGCAACCTCTAGATGTTATTCCTGGTGCAGAAGGTTGGCAACTTAGTAATCCACCAATTTTATCTATGGCAGCAATTAAGGCTTCTTTAGATATGTTTAACGAAGTCGGAATGGATGCACTTCGCGAGAAATCTGAAAGACTAACAGGTTATTTTGAGTTCTTAATTAATGAATTAAACAACAATAAAATTAAAATAATTACACCATCTAATCCAACTGAAAGAGGTTGTCAACTCTCTATTCAAGTAAAAGATGCCGATAAAAATTTACATAAAAAATTAACCGAAGCACATATTATTACAGATTGGAGAGAACCAGACGTAATACGTTGTGCTCCTGTGCCTTTGTATAATACTTTTGAAGATGTTTATAGAATGGTTGATAAATTGAAAGCTATTTTGAATTAAATTTTGAATACATTTCATAAAATAATTAGAGGAGAAAACATTATTGTTAAAATAAAAAAGAAAAGTGAAGTATCATTTTGGGAATTTCAAATCCTAGGTATTTTTAGCTTATTTACTAAACAGGGTTATGATTATTTTTTTATTACAGATAAAAGAATTTTATTTTTAATAAAAGGTGAAATTATTACAAATATTGAGTATAACGATTTTAACAAAATCATATTTAACTCTCTAAACGATACATTAAAAATCGTGACCAATAGTGACAAAGAACAAATAGTATCATTAAAAAAACTAAGATTATCATTTGAAGAAATTCAATATCTAAAAAACAAACTAAATGCCTAAATCTCAAAACATACTAATCATTGGAGCAGGACTTTGCGGAAGTCTTTTAGCATTACGTTTAGCACAAAGAGGCTATACTGTTAACGTTTACGAAAGCAGACCAGATTTACGTACAACCGATATCTCTGCAGGACGTTCAATAAACTTAGCACTATCTGCTCGTGGTTTAAGAGCACTACGATTAGCAGGAATAGAAGACAAAGTCAAACCCTTATGTATACCAATGTATGGTAGATTAATGCACGACACACAAAGCAATACATTTCCTTCTAACTATTCTGGTCGCAAAGGCGAATTTATTAACTCTATTTCTAGAGGAGAGCTAAACGGATTGCTACTTACTGAAGCTGATAAATATGACAATCTAACCATTCATTTTAATAAAAAATGCAATAGTATAGATATAGAAAATAATACAGCACAACTTTACGATTACGAAACCAAAAAAGAATTTGAAGCAAAAGGCGATGTCCTTTTTGGTGCAGATGGTGCAGGATCCTCTTTACGTAAAGCCTATTTTTTAGAACGTAAATTTTTGTTCAGTTTTTCTCAAAATTATCTAACACACGGTTATAAAGAATTAGAAATTCCTGCCTCAAAAGAAGGCAAACACCAAATAAGTAAAGACTATTTACACATTTGGCCAAGAGGCGAATACATGCTAATTGCACTACCTAATTTAGATGGAAGCTTTACAGTAACGCTCTTTTTAAGTTATGAGGAAGGCGAATATAATTTCAATAATCTTACTACAGAAAAAACTATAAAAGCCTTTTTCGAATCGCAATTTCCTGATGCTTTAGCTTTAATTCCTAATATACTTGAAGAATTTACCAATAACCCAACAGGACCTTTAGGCACTATAAAATGTTCACCTTGGCATTACCAAGGTAAAAATGTATTATTAGGTGATGCTGCACATGCTATTGTGCCATTTTATGGACAAGGCATGAATGCTTCTTTTGAAGATGTCACTGTATTTAATACTGTTTTAGAGCAACATGAAGGCGATTGGGAAACCATTTTTAAAGTATACGAAAAAACAAGAAAAGCAGATACAGATGCAATAGCAGACTTAGCCATAGATAACTATTACGAAATGCGTGATCATGTGGCAAACCCAATGTTTAAAGAAAAGCGTATTTTAGAGATGGCTTTAGAAAAAGAATTTCCTGAAGAGTATTTCTCGAAATACTCGATGGTAACTTTTAAAGAAGACATTCCGTACAGCCAAGCCATGAAAAAAGGAAGAGCGCAAGACAAAGCAATTTTAAATATGATTGCAGACAAAACCATTAACATGAAAGACGATTTAAAAATTATATTAAAAAAAGTGCAACAAGAAACTAATGCCATTCTAGAAGACGATAGAATTGCAGGATTGAAATAAAATTATGAGTGAAAAAACAGTAACACCAAGAGGAGCATATCCACATGTAAGACAAGTAGGCGATTTTATTTTCGTTTCAGGAACCAGTTCTAGAAGAGCAGACAATACCATAGCTGGAGTGGATACTATTGACGAAATGGGAACAAAAAAATTAAACGCTTATACGCAAACACAAGAGGTTTTAAAAAATATAGACACCAACCTTAAAAAAGTTGGAGCCAGTTTAAAAGACGTAGTAGATGTCACTTCCTTTTTAGTAAACATGAATGACTTTGCAGATTATAATAAGGCTTATGCAGAGTTTTTCGAAAAAGAAACAGGACCAACACGCACTACAGTAGCAGTACATCAATTACCTCATCCAGATTTGGTAATTGAGATTAAGGTGATGGCTTATAAACCGAAATAATTTAGTTATTCTGTCATTCCGAAGGAGCACAGCAACTAGGAATCACATCATAATATTCTCGTATTCGTTCGAAATGACAAAAAAATATGAACATTCAAAACTACATAAACGGCAATTTCCACGATCCAATTCAAAATAATTGGATAGATAACTATAACCCAAGTAACGGAGAAGTATACGGACAAATACCAAACTCAACTAAAGAAGATGTAGAGAATGCATACATCGCTGCAAAATCTGCATTTCCTGTTTGGTCTCAAACAAGTATAGATGAACGTAGTAGAATTTTAATAAAAATATCCGAATTACTTGAAGCTAATCTAAATCGTTTTGCTGAAGCAGAAAGCAAAGACAATGGCAAACCAATTAGTTTAGCAAAAGCAGTAGACATTCCAAGAGCTGCAAGTAATTTCAGGTTTTTTGGTAATGCTATTACACAGTTTGCAAGCGAAAGCCACGAAAGTATTGGAGAAGCCATAAATTACACATTACGTCAACCTATAGGTGTTGTAGGTTGTATTTCTCCATGGAATTTACCTCTTTATTTATTTACCTGGAAAATTGCTCCAGCCATTGCTGCTGGAAATTGTGTGGTTGCCAAACCAAGTGAAGTCACACCAATGACAGCTTATTTATTAGGTAAAATCTGTAATGAAGCTGGACTCCCAAAAGGCGTTTTAAATATAGTGCATGGTCTTGGTGGATCTACAGGTCAAGCCATTATCGAGCATGAAGACATTAAAGCGATAAGTTTTACAGGAGGAACAACAACAGGAGCACATATTGCAAGAGTTGCTGCACCACTATTTAAAAAACTCTCGCTAGAATTAGGTGGAAAAAACCCAAATATTATTTTTGCAGATTGCGATTATGACGATATGTTAGACACAACTGTAAGATCTTCTTTTGCTAACCAAGGTCAAATTTGCCTATGTGGAAGTCGCATTTTTGTAGAAGCTACTGTTTATAAAAAGTTTAAAAAAGATTTTGTTGAAAAAATAAAGGCTTTAAAAGTTGGGCATCCAAGTGAAGCTTCAACTAATATTGGCGCATTAGTCTCTAAAACACATTTAGAAAAAGTAAAAGAATATATAGAAATTGCCAAAACAGAAAACGGAAACATACTCTGTGGAGGAAATGAAGTTTCTGTAAATGGTTACGAAAATGGCTATTATTTGCAACCTACTGTTATAGAAGTTCCTACAGATGAATGCAGAGTAAACCAAGAAGAAATTTTTGGACCAGTAGTAACCATAATGCCTTTTAATACAGAAGACGAAGTCTTGCAAATGGCAAACAAAGTGAAATACGGATTGTCTGCAACACTTTGGACTAACAACCTTAAACGTTCTATGCGCATGAGTAATCAATTACAAGCAGGAATTGTTTGGGTTAACACATGGATGCTTCGCGATTTACGCACACCATTTGGTGGTGTAAAAGCCTCTGGTGTTGGACGTGAAGGTGGTTTTGAAGCGTTACGTTTCTTTACTGAAGCTAAAAATGTTTGTATAAAATATTAAAAAATTAAAAGAAATGTCTCCTCGAGTACAGTCGAGAGGTTTCAAAAGAACTTAGAACATGAATTTAAACCTAAACAACAAATACGCATTAGTATGTGGAAGTACAGCAGGAATTGGTAAAGCAACAGCTATGGCTTTAGCAGCAGAAGGAGTACAAATTACTCTTATTGCTAGAAATGAAGAGAAGCTAAAAGCAACATTAGCCCAATTACCTCAACATAGAAATCACGATTACATAGTTGCTGATTTTTCTAATCCGAAAACATTAAAAGAAAAGGTTGAAGCTTATGTAAAACAAAATCATGGCTTTCATATTTTGATAAACAATACAGGTGGCCCAAAAGGCGGACCAGTTTTTTCTGCTGATGTTGAGGAGTTTGAAAGTGCTTTTACACAACATTTAAAATGTAATCATGTACTAGCACAAGCTGTTGTTTCATTTATGAAAAGCGAATGTTATGGCAGAATTGTAAATGTCATTTCAACCTCTGTAAAACAACCATTAGATGGCTTAGGTGTAAGCAACACTATTCGTGGTGCAGTAGCCAACTGGAGTAAAACCTTAGCTAACGAGTTAGGGCAATTTGGTATTACCGTAAACAATGTACTTCCTGGAGCTACAGGAACAGAGCGTTTAACTGAAATTATAAAAAACAAATCTGCTAAATCTGGAAATACAGAAGAAGAATCTGCAAATGCTATGAAAAGTGCAGTTCCTGCTAAACGTTTTGCAAAACCAGAAGAATTAGCAGATGCCATTACATTTTTGGCAAGTGAACGTGCTGGTTATATTAACGGCATTAATCTTCCTGTAGATGGAGGAAGAACGAAGAGTTTATAGTTCAATTTCTCAATTTTTATTCCTATTTTTATTGAATTGATAAATTTGCGTTAAGGATTGAAGCGTTGTTGGAGCTCCTTGAAGAGAGCGACTGCCGAAAGCCTGACCAAGACAATGCTTTTTTGCATGCCTTGGTAACGCCCAAAATATAAAATGATGAGTAAGTTATTTCCGCCTATAAATTTTAAAGAATGGATTGAAGAAAACAGACACCTTTTAAAACCACCTGTTGGTAATAAAGTAGTCTGGAAAGATGGCGATTTTATTGTTATGGTTGTTGGTGGTCCAAATAGCAGAAAAGATTACCACTACAATGAAACACCAGAATTTTTCTATCAAGTAGAAGGTGATATTACCTTAAAAGTTATAGATAAAGGCACTCCAAAAGATATACTTATTAAAGAAGGAGAAATATTTTTATTACCACCTAAAGTACCACATTCTCCACAACGTGGCGCTAACACTGTTGGTTTAGTAATTGAATATCCTAGAGAAAAAGGCATGAAAGATGCTTTATTGTGGTTTTGTGAGAATTGTACAACAAAACTATATGAAGAAGATTTTACTTTAGATAATATTGAAACAGATATGCCTGCAATATTTGATAAATATTATGGTGATTCAAACAAACGTAGCTGCCCAAATTGTGGTCAAGTAATGCAACCACCAAAGAAAGTGCAATTAAATTAGCATTGTCATTCCTGCATATCCAGGAATCCATTATAATTTTTAACTAAAAAGTAGATTCCTGCTTATGCAGGAATAACAAATATGAGCAAACGAAAACTAAGAATAAACGGTCACTCACACTTATTACCATATCCTGAAGACATTCCTCAGTTTATGCATGATAAAGGTATTTTTTGGGTTGATAAAGACCGTAAGTTTATGCTCCAGAAAGATTGGAGTCGTCCAGTTACAGATTCTAGTTTCTTTTTAGATGAGAAGTTAGAGTGGATGGAGCGTAACAAACTAGATCATGCTGTGGTACTTAACTTATCACAATTGTATGGCAATGGTTTACGTGTGGAAGAGATGAAACAAGCGTTACGTTTTCAAAACGATTTTAATGCTAAAGTACAACGCGAAAACCCAAGTAAATTTACTTGTGGCTTTGTGGTTCATCCTGGTTTTGTGCGTGGTGCTTGCTGGGAAATAGAACGCTGCGTCGAAGAATTAGGGATGCGTTTATTATGCTTACCAACACATTATATGGATACTATTGGTACTTGGCGTTGTATTTTTGATGAAGAAAACGAGCCTATTTTTGAACTCGCCAATAAGTATAATTTGGCAGTAGAAATACATCCATACGATGGAGAAAAATTTATAAAATTAGAAAATACTTCTTGGCGTTTTCATTTAATCTGGATGTTAGCACAATGTGCAGATGCTTATCATTTCTTAACATTAAATGGATATCAAGATAAGTATCCAAACATGCGAACTTGCTTTGCACATGGAGGACAATTAGCACAAATTAACCTTGGACGACGTATTCAAGGTTTTGATGGTAGACCAGATTTATTTGAAGGTAAAACGCATCCAAGAAAAGCAGTTGGACACAAAAACATTTTCTTCGATACGTTAGTTCACGATACAGGAGGATTAGAACTTTTAATAAGAAATCAAGGTTCTAAACAAGTACTCATGGGACTCGACGATCCCTATCCTTTAGGAGAAATGGAAAGTGAAAAACAAAGTTCTTATCCTGGTAAAATTTTAGATTTAGCCATCGAAAGAAAAATTATTACAGAAACCGAACGTGATGCTATTTGGGAACACAACGTAATACAGTGGCTTTGTGGAGACGACCAAGAGGCAAAAGATAAATTAGTAAAACGTATTTTAGGCTAATGCATTTTATACCAGAAAAACTTGACGATTACGTTGTCGCACATTCTGAAAATGAACCAGAATTACTACAACAATTAACTCGAGAAACTTTTCAAAAAATATTACAGCCTCGTATGTCTAGTGGTCCATACCAAGGTCGCGTATTAAGTATGATTTCAAAATTAATTAACCCTAAAAACATACTAGAAATAGGGACTTTTACAGGTTATTCTACATTGTGTTTAGCTGAAGGTTTACAAAGGGAAGGTACTATTGATACTATTGATATTAATGAAGAACTCATTGATTTTCAACGTAAATTTTTTGATAAATCTATATATGGAACACAAATTTTTCAACATCTTGGTAATGCTTTAGAAATAATACCAAAATTTAATAAGACATTTGACTTAGTTTTTATTGATGCAGATAAAGATAATTATGTTAATTACTTTAACTTAATTATTAACAAACTAAAAACTGGAGGAATCATATTATCTGACAATGTTTTATGGAGTGGCAAAGTGATTGAAGTATTAGATCCAAAAGATAAAATGACGAAAGCCGTTTTAGAATACAACTCACTTTTAAAAGAAGATTCTCGCATAGAAACTGTAGTGTTGCCTATTCGCGACGGATTGACTATTAGTAGAAAGTTTTAATTTTGTTTCAGAAAAACAATTTAATACTAAGAAAGTAATGATTAAAGATTTACTGCTAACACCTTTTCAGAAATTTGTAAAACTAGAAAGCCTCTCTGGTATATTATTATTTGGAGCAACTATTGTTGCTTTAGTTTGGGCTAATTCTAGTTTTGGAGACAGCTATTTAACGCTTTGAGATTATAGACTAGGAATTTCTACTGAAGGATTTGAATTGAAAAAGCCTCTAATTCTTTGGATTAACGATGGCTTAATGGATATTTTCTTTTTTTTAATCGGTCTAGAATTAAAAAGAGAATTATTAATTGGCGAAATAAATACTTTTAAAAAGGCTACGTTTCCTTTAGTAGCTGCTCTAGGTGGTGTTTTAATACCTGTTTTACTATATTTAGTATTAAATCAAGACCCAAATACAACAAAAGCTTGGGAAATACCAATGGCAACAGACATTGCTTTTGCTTTAGCTATTATAGGCACATTAGGAAAAAGAGTGCCATTAAGCTTAAAGATCTTTCTTACTGCATTTGCAATTATAGACGATATTGCAGCTGTACTAGTTATAGCCATTTTCTACAGTGCCGCAATTAATTGGGTTTTAGTATTAATCGCTCTGGCCTTAATTGGGTTTCTTGCATTAATATATTATAAATTTAATTACTCACTAGCTGTTGGGTTAATTATTGCTACGATTGTTTGGTTTCTTTTTTTAAAATCTGGAATTCACCCAACCATAGCAGGTGTACTTTTAGCATTTACTGTGCCTATTAAAAGACGAATTAATATTTTTTCGTTTTCAAAAAACTTGTCTATATTATCTAATAAAATAGCTCAAAATGCTGCTGGAGAAGAGAATAACAACAAACACCTTTTAAGCGATGAAATTAATAATATAGACAACTTAGACGATTTAACATTTAAAGTACGTTCTCCGCTTCAGTTCTTAGAACATAAACTACACAGCTTTACAGCTTATTTAATTTTACCAATCTTTGCTTTTGCCAATGCAGGTGTTGTGATTAGCACTTCTTACAATTTCAACTTTTCTTTAATGAGCAATATTGCAATTAGTCTGTTTTTTGGTAAATTATTAGGCATTACTTTGTTTTGTTATTTAGGCCTAAAATTAAAAGTAACGCAGTTACCGAGTGGTGTTAACTTTAAACAAATAATAGGAATTGCAAGTATTGCAGGAGTAGGTTTTACAATGTCTATTTTTATTGACAACTTAGCTTTTGCAGGAGACTTAATCAGTATTAACTCAGCTAAGGTTGGTATATTAATCGGTTCTTTTACCTCGGATTATTAGGATTTTAATTTTACGTTTCTCTAGTAAAGCTGATAAATTATAGACCAATAAAGGTTAACTAAAGAAATAATGCTAAAAATTATTATTTAATAAAAAGGAAAATACTACATTTTTCTTCTAATAGAACCTGTAAAATCCTCTAAATCGTCTTTTACCTTTTTAAGTTCGTCTTGCACATCTTTAGTAATGCTAGTATCTAAACCATTTTGCTCTGCACTTTTAGTAATTTCGCCTTTAATGTCATTACTCGCATCTTTTAGCATACGCATACCTTTACCAAGACCACGTGCTATTTCTGGAATATTTTTTGCGCCAAAAATCATAACTACAGCGAGTATAATTAAAATAAACTCTTGGCCTCCAATAAATAAAAATGTTGTTAACTGTATCACTTTGCAAATATAGTAAGTAAATAGTTTTAAAAGTAAAAAGCCTTTTAAAATAAATTTCAAAAGGCTTTTTACAAAGACGTATCATAGAATTTAAATGGTAAAATCACCATTTTTTTTATGTTCGCTATTCTCGTAACGTTCTATACATTTATTTAAAATATCGTAGGCTTCTTTTGCATCTCCCCAACCACCAACATCTACTTTCTTCTTTTCTAAATCCTTATAAACTTGAAAAAAATGTGTAATTTCTTTAATTCTATGCGGATTTAAATCGTTGATATCATTATAAGTATTCCATATTGGGTCTGTAACTGGAACACATATTAACTTTTCGTCAGGCCCTTTTTCATCTGCCATATGAAACACTCCAATAGGTTTTACTTCTACTACACACATTGGAAATGTAGGCTCTGTTCCCATTACTAAAACATCTAATGGATCGCCATCTAATGCCAATGTTTCTGGAATAAAACCGTAATCTCCTGGATACATCATCGATGAAAATAACATACGATCGAAACGTATTTTACCTAATTCGAAATCGTATTCGTATTTATTTCTACTCCCTTTTGGAATTTCTATTAAAACGTCGAACGTTAATTTTCCTGCTGGACTCATTTAAAATATTTATTATTTTTTATAAAAAACTGTTGTTTTTCGGGCTGCAAAAATACAAGATTCTTTAAGTATGCACAAGTAATCTCGCTTTAGATTAAAATTAACGATATTCTCTTATAGTTTACGTTTTTAAAAGCAATAATTAAAGTCTTACCTTTATGGGTAAGTGAACAATCTTTTTAGTTTCATAGAAATCTTCTGAATAGAAATCTGAAATATTATAAATAGTTGCTGTTTTATAATCTTTCAATTCTTCTGTTAAATCTCCGCCTTTAAGATAAAGGATTCCGTTTTTAAGTGCGTTGTTTTGTTGTTTCGATACTTTTCCTTTTATCCAATGAACAAAAGTAGGCATGGCAGCAACTGCTCTGCTTATTACAAAATCGTAAGTACCTTTTATATCCTCTACTCTTGAATGTGTTGTTTTAACATTCTCAAGACCTAAACCAGCAACTACTTCGTTTACAACTTTTAACTTTTTAGCAATACTGTCAACTAAATGAAAATCGCATTCTGGAAATAATATAGCCAAAGGAATTCCAGGGAAACCTCCTCCAGTACCAACATCTATTATTTTTGTTTCCTCTTTAAAAGTTATAACTTTTGCAATTGCAAGAGCATGTAAGACATGGCGTAAATATAACTCGTCTATATCTTTTCTAGACACAACGTTTATTTTTAAATTCCAATCTTGATACAATGATTCAAGTTTAGCAAACTTATTAATTTGATCTTGTGTAAGGTTAGGAAAATACTTAAGAATGAGCTCCATGTTTTTAAATTTTGAGCAAAAGTAGAGAAATTATTGTGCATTTTTATGATAAATTAATTTATAAGCACGTCATTATTATTTATCTTTGTAGATATACTTAATACTTAAAAAACATCGTTTTAGGTATAAAAAATTAATAGCATGACAAAACAAACAATATCTTTTTCAAGAAAAGACTCTGCAAAGTTTTTTAAAACATTAAACAAACGTGTTAACACTTACTTTAAAGAAAATAATATTAAAAAAACTGGTAACTGGAAGTTATATCTTAAAGCCATAGTAATGTTTACATTATTACTTGGACCACTCATTCTTATATTAACAGTAGAGTTACCGACTTGGCTTCAAATAATATCTATGACGGTTATAGGTATTGGTATGGCTGGAGTAGGAATGAATGTGATGCATGATGCCAATCATGGATCCTTTTCTAGCAAAAAATGGGTTAATAAATTAATGGGAAGTAGTATTCATATTTTAGCTGGTAACGATTACAATTGGAAAGTACAACACAATGTTTTACACCACACATATACTAATATTCAAGGACACGATGAAGATATTGACGCAGGAAGAATTATTCGTTTTTCTAAACATTCTAAATGGTTAAAAATTCATCAATACCAAAAATATTATGCGTTTTTACTGTATGGTTTATTAACAGTAAATTGGGCAATTACTACAGATTTTAAACAAACTTATGTATATTTAAAGAGAAAGTTGTCTTATGGTAAATTTCCAAAACCAGCAACACAATGGACAAAATTAATTATAGGCAAAATATCCTATTACACTATTTGGGTAGTTTTACCATTAGCTTTAGGTTACACTTGGTGGCAGGTTTTAATAGGCTTTTTAATTATGCACTACACCGCTGGAATGATTTTAAGTGTTGTTTTTCAATTAGCACATGTTATGCCTAATACTGAAATGCCTGTTCCTGACGAAGAAGGCAACATGAAAAATACATGGGCAATTCATCAATTATTTACAACCTCTAATTTTTCACCTAAAAGTTGGTTGGTAGAATTTTATACAGGAGGATTAAATAGGCAAGTAGAACACCATTTATTTGCACATATAAGCCATGTTCATTACAAAAATATAGCAAGAATCGTCAAAGAAACAGCAAAAGAATTTAGTTTGCCTTACAATGAGTACAACTCTATTTGGACTGCCATTGGTGAGCATTATCAACAACTAAAAGAATTAGGTATGAAACCTAATATGGCTTAATTTTACTGTATTTTCAATCAACAATTTACAATGAACTTACTTTCAGATAGAATAACGAATATGTCTACCTCTGCTACTTTAGCAATGGCAGCAAAAGCAAGAGAACTTAGAGCCGAAGGCAAAGACATAATAGGTTTAAGTTTAGGAGAACCAGACTTTAACACTCCAGATTTTATTAAAAATGCAGCAATAGAAGCTATAAATCAAAATTACAACTCTTATTCACCAGTAGATGGTTATGTAGAATTAAAAGAGGCTGTAATTACAAAGTTTAAACGCGATAATAATTTAACCTATACCTTACCACAAATTGTAGTGTCTACTGGTGCAAAACAATCGTTATATAACGTTGCACAAGTCATGCTAAATAAAGGAGATGAGGTTATTTTACCTTGTCCTTATTGGGTAAGTTATAGCGACATTGTAAAGGTTGCAGAAGGTGTTCCTGTTGAAGTAAAAACGTCTATAGATACAGATTTTAAAATGACTGCCTCACAACTTGAAGCAGCTATTACACCAAAAACAAAAATGCTTTGGTTTAGTTCGCCTTGTAACCCAAG
>ENA-OUOG01002195-OUOG01002195.1-marine-metagenome-genome-assembly--contig:-NODE-2195-length-20802-cov-4.527382_pt1 | contig 20802 bp, 18 predicted proteins | sample MGYA00248635_ERZ508505 | MGnify/ENA primary metagenome ERZ508505 (study PRJEB26176, sample SAMN06267871) | marine metagenome | isolation source: Saanich Inlet, British Columbia, Canada | place: Pacific...
ATAGCAAGGAAACCACTATTATTTAGTATAGAAATTGCTTTAGATATTCTTGGCAATATTTCAAAATCATTAATATTACTAATATATCCTTTTTCTTTATTTATGGTCCCATCTCTATCAATAAAAACGCATCGTCGTTTGTTTGATGAAGACAACGAGGATACGGTTCCATCTTGCACAGATTTATTAACAGACTTAAATCTATCTGGAGTTCCTATATCCCTTATAAATTCAACTGATTTATAAGCTTTAATTCTTTTATTATTATTTTTTATGTCATGTAATCAAAATAACAAAAATTCAAACAACGATCTGGCAATGGAAACTCCAATCATTTATAATGATTTATGTTTTGCATTAGACTCTATAAGATTTTGTGAATATAAAACAGATGGATTTTGTCCAAAGTTGCCATTAGATGTCTATTTTTTAAACAGTAAAAATGGTCAATTTCAAAATGGGTATTCTTCTACTCTATCTTCTAATATTCAGCCATCTTTTGCAAATTTTTCTTGGCAAAGTTTTATAGCTTTAAATTGGCCAGCAGACACTAATGGTAAACCAATAGGAGAATTAACTGAAATCCCTAATAATATGCGCGTATGGGAATACTATACTGATGCTTCTACAGTATTTAATACTGCTCCTAATGATGTAAAAAAATTAAATAATACTATAAAAAAAGTTTTACATCTATCCTCTAAAAACCCAGAGTCTATACAAGTATCTGAATTCTTAGAAGCTGACAATTATCCATTGATAGATAGAAATTTAAATTTTGTAGTTTTTGAAGAAAAAATGAATAGTATAGAAGAATTATTTATTACAAGTAATCACTTAACAACTAAGGAAGGCATTTATAATTATAATAAGAAAGTTGGTGGTTTTCAATTACCAGCTAATACAGATACAACTGTTGGTGCTATGGAAGTTAAGGCTAGCTGGCGTATAATTGATAAAAATAAAGGTGATGATGCTCCAGATGGCGATAAAAAGCGCAAAAAAGAAACTCAGAGTATAGATTTTGATGACGAATAATGCATATGATTACAATTAAAATTGTTACCTCCAAAAAGGACTTAAAAACATTTGTTAAGTTTCCGTTTTCTCTATACAAGGACTCAAAATTTTGGGTGCCTCCTATTATTAGTCAAGAAATGGAGACTTTTAATAAAGATAAGAATCCTATTTTTAACGATGCTGAAGCCACGTTACTACTTGCTTACAAAGACCAAAAACTTGTTGGACGCGTTGCTGCCATTATTAACTGGCTTGAAGTAAAAAACCAAAATCTGCTTAAAATGCGTTTTGGTTGGTTTGATTTTATAGATGATTTAGAAGTTTCCAAAGCACTTTTAGACGAAGTAGATAAGATTGGTAAAGCACATAATCTTGAATATACAGAAGGTCCAGTAGGGTTTTCGAACCTAGACAAGGTTGGCGTAATGACAGAAGGTTTCAACCAGATAAGTAATATGATAACATGGTATAACCATGCCTATTATATTAAACATTATGAAGCTTTAGGTTTTAAGATAGAAAAATCCTACTCAGAAAGTAAATTTCCTTTTAAAAACGTTAAACCAGAGTTTTTCTATAAAGCTCAAGAACTCATAAAACGGCGTTACAAATTAACTGCTTTGCAGTTAACAAAAACATCTGAAGTGATGCCTTATGTAGACAGAATGTTTGATTTGTTTAATGCTTCTTATGCTTACCTGTCTTCTTTTGTTGAAATTACAGATATTCAAAAAGAATATTTTAAAAAGAAATTCATCTCTTTTGTAAATCCTGAGTATATTAAATTTGTAGTCGATGAAAATGATAATATGGTTGCTTTTGCTATTGTAATGCCAAGGTTCGCACATGCTTTACAGGAAATGAATGGTAGATTGTTTCCCTTTGGTTTTGCAAAATTACTAAAGGCTAAAAAAACTAGTAAAGATGTTGTTTTCTATTTAATAGGTGTACATCCAGATTACCAAAACAAAGGTGTCCACGCTGTTATTTTTAATGAGTATTATGAAACTTTTAAAAAGAAAGGTATTATAGATTGTTATAGAACACCAGAATTAGAAGATAACGATGCCATACATAAAATTTGGAAACATTTTTTTCCAGTTGTTATTAAACGAAGAAAAACCTACAGAAAAAACATTAGTTATTAGAAATAAGCTAAAATTTAAAAAAAAATCCGATTCAAAATTGAATCGGATTTTTTAATTTACAATTATAAAGTTTTATTCTCCCATTGCTTTCATTAAAGCAGCAGACATTCTTTTATAAGTACCATTTTCTAAACGTGTTCTAATGGCATCAAAAGCATCTAATGTTTCAGCAACATCTTGTAAAGTATGTGTTGCTGTTGGAATCATACGTAATAATATTAATCCTTTAGGAATTACTGGATAGACTACTATTGAGCAGAAAATACCATAATTTTCTCTTAAATCTCTAACTAGAGCCATAGCCTCAGGAATACTTCCGTTAAGATATACTGGTGTTACACAACTTGTAGTAGAACCAATATCAAATCCTCTTTCTTTCAATCCAGATTGTAGCGCATTAACAATTTTCCATAAGTTTTGCTTTAACTCTGGCATTATACGTAACATATCTAATCGCTTTAGAGCACCTACTGTTAAAGTCATTTGTAAAGACTTTGCAAACATTTGCGAGCGCAGATTATATTTTAAATAATCCATGATCTCTTTGTCTCCAGCAATAAAGGCACCTGTACTCGCTAAAGATTTTGCAAAAGTTGCAAAATAAACATCTATGTCATCTTGAACACCTTGCTCTTCTCCAGCTCCAGCTCCTGTTGCTCCTAAGGTTCCAAAGCCATGAGCATCATCTACTAACAACCTAAAATTAAATTTCTGTTTAAGCGCTACTATTTCTTTTAATCGTCCTTGTTCTCCTCGCATGCCAAAAACACCCTCAGAGATTACTAGAATTCCTCCTCCAGTTGTTTCTGCCATTTTGGTAGCACGTTCTAGATTTTTTTCTAGACTTTCGATATCGTTATGCTTGTAAGTAAAACGTTTTCCCATATGCAAACGCACACCATCTATAATACAGGCATGAGAATCTACATCGTAAACTATTATATCGTCTTTAGCTACCAATGCATCTATTGTAGACATGATTCCTTGGTATCCAAAATTTAATAAATAAGCGGCTTCCTTACTTACAAATGCTGCTAATTCATTTTGAAGTTTTTCATGTAATGCTGTATGACCAGACATCATTCGTGCTCCCATTGGATATGCAGAACCATATTCTGCAGCTGCCTCTGCATCTACTTTACGAACTTCTGGATGATTTGCTAAACCTAAATAATCGTTAATACTCCAAGTAATAACGTCCTTTCCTTGAAACTTCATACGGTTTGATATTTGTCCTTCTAGTTTTGGAAAAACAAAATAACCTTCTGCCTGCTCAGCCCATTTTCCTAATGGCCCTTTATCCTTGTATATTTTTGCAAATAAATCTTTCATTTGTAATTTGTTAGTTTAGAGATTACAAAATTAAGCAATTCTAAGTTTTTTGCATAACATTTTTTCATTGTATTATTAACATAAAAAAAGCTAATACTTTTTTATGAGTATTAGCTTAAATATTAATTACCAATATAATCTTATTTAATGTATTGAATACTTTGTGCGGCTTCAGCGTTTTTGCTATCGAAAAAACCTTGTTCGTTCATCCATTTATCGCTATAAATTTTACTCATATAGCGTGAACCATGATCAGGAAAAACAACAACTATAGTATCTGAGGCTTTAAATTCACCTTCAGCATCTAGTTGTTTTACTGCTTGCATAGCTGCTCCAGAAGTATAACCTACAAACAAACCTTCGGTTGTTGCAATCTCTCTAGCAGTGTGTGCGCTTTCTTCGTCTGTAACTTTTACAAACTTATCTATGGCATCAAAATCTGTAGCTGTTGGAATTAAATTTTTTCCTAAACCTTCAATACGGTAAGGATAAATTTCTTTATCATCGAACTCTCTTGTTTCATGGTATTTTTTTAGTACCGAACCAAAAGCATCTACTCCAATAACTTTTATATTTGGATTTTGTTCTTTTAAATACTTTGAAATACCTGAAATGGTTCCTCCAGTTCCACTACATGCTACTAAATGTGTTATATTACCTTCGGTTTGGTTCCATATTTCTGGTCCTGTAGAAGCGTAATGAGCATCTATATTTAGTTGGTTGAAATATTGGTTAATATATACAGAACCTTTCATTTCGTCATGTAAGCGCTTAGCTACTTGGTAATATGATCTAGGATCGTCTGCACTTACATTTGCTGGACAAACATAAACCTTGGCTCCCATATTTTTTAGCATATCTATTTTATCTGCCGAAGATTTAGAGCTCACTGCTAAAATACAATCATAACCCTTAATAACGCTAACCATAGCAAGACTAAAGCCTGTATTACCTGAAGTTGTTTCAATAATAGTGTCTCCTGGTTTAAGGATTCCTTGCTTCTCAGCTTGTTCAATAATATATAGTGCAATTCTATCTTTAGAAGAATGTCCTGGATTAAAAGATTCAACTTTAGCTAAAAAGTTACCTTTAAAATCCGAAGTCATTTTTTTTAGCTTTATCATTGGTGTATTACCTACTAGGTCTAATACGTTATCAAAAACTTGTCTTTCATGTGCCATAAACAATACTTGTTCTGTTACTTTGTTTAATTAAATGTATCTTAAAACCTCACAAAAATAAGCATTTTTTTTTTAACTATCAATTCCTTCTAAATCAAACAAAAAAGCATATTCTAGTGCTACTTCCTTTAAACTCTCAAAACGTCCAGAAGCACCACCATGTCCTGCTTCCATATCGATATGAAATAATAATTTATTAGTATCTATTTTTAGTTCTCTAAGTTTTGCAACCCATTTTGCTGGCTCGAAATACTGCACTTGAGAATCATGTAAACCGGTTGTAACTAGTAAGTTTGGGTAGTTTATTGCTTTTACATTATCGTATGGTGAATAGGATTTCATATAATCGTAATATTTTTTTTCGTTTGGGTTTCCCCATTCATCGTATTCTCCTGTTGTTAAAGGTATAGTATTGTCAAGCATTGTTGTAACAACATCTACAAATGGTACAGCAGCTATAACACCTTTATATAGTTCTGGATTAAGATTTAATATCACTCCCATTAACAATCCTCCTGCACTTCCTCCCATGGCATATAAATGCTCTGGAGATGTATATTTTTGTGCAATTAAATATTTTGAACAATCTATAAAATCACTAAAGGTGTTCATTTTTGTTAATAACTTTCCGTTTTCGTACCATTCTCTACCTAAATATTCTCCACCTCTAATATGGCTAATTGCATACACAAAACCTCTATCGAGAAGACTTAAACGTATTGTGGAAAAATAAGGATCTATTGTTGCGCCATAAGATCCATAAGCATATTGCAATAGTGGATTTTTTCCATTTAAAGTAATTCCTTTTTTATAGACTATAGAAATGGGCACTTTAATACCATCTCTTGCTGTTGCCCAAACACGTTTAGATTCGTAGTTGTCTTTATTAAATTTACCACCTAAAACTTCTTGCTCTTTTTTTATAGTTTTTACTTTAGTTATAAAATTATAGTCTATAACAGAGCTTGGTGTTGTTAATGCGTTGTAACTATATCTTAATTCGGTACTATTAAAATCTGGATTATTACCTAAGGTTGCAGTATAGGTTTCGTTATCGAATGGTAAATAATAATCTTCATCTCCATTCCAACTCATAATTCTAATTTTGTTAAGTCCATTCTCACGTTCATTAATTACAAGATAATTATCAAAAATTTCAATGTCTTCTAATAAAACGTCTTTTCTGTAAGGCAATACATCTTTCCAGTTTTCTTTTTGTGTATTGTGTTCTGACGTTTTTTGAAGTTTAAAATTTATAGCACCATCTTTGTTTGTAATAATGTAAAAACTATCATTATAATGTGCAATTGAATATTCTAACTCGCGTGTTCTTTCTTGAAATATTTTAAAATGGCTATCAGGAGTCTCTGCGTTTAATATTCTATATTCTGAAGTTAGAGTACTAGAACAACCAATAACGATATATTTTTTAGATTTTGTTTTGTAAACAAAAGCATTAAACGTGTCGTCTGTTTCATGATATACTAAAACATCTGAAGTTGCTTCTGTATTTAATTTATGTTTATAAATTTTGTCTGAACGCAAGGTTACTGCATCTTTCTTAGCGTAAAACAGGGTTTTATTATCATTTGCCCAAGTAGAGCTTCCTGTTGTATTTTCTATTTTATCTGAAAAGATTTCTCCTGTTTTCAAATTTTTAATTTGAAGTGTATATTGCCTTCTACTTACAGTATCTACTGCAAAACTTGCCATTGTATTGTCTGGACTAATAGAAATACCTCCTAATTTAAAATAGGCGTGACCTTTAGCCATTTCATTACAATCTAAAATAATAGTTTCGGGAGCTTCTAAAGTTTCTTTTTTTCTGGTGTAAATAGGATAATCTTTACCTTTTTGGAATTTAGTTATATACCAATACCCATTTAATTTATAGGGAACAGAACTGTCATCTTCTTTAATTCTACCTTTCATTTCCTCAAAAAGGTCTTTTTGAAAAGCTTCGGTGTGTTTTAAAACCGACTTAGTGTATGCGTTTTCAGCATTTAAATGCTCAATAACTTCTTTATTTTCTCTATCATTCATCCAGAAATAATTATCTAAACGAACATCGTTATGTTTTTCTATAGACTTGGGTGTTTTTTTTGCAATTGGAGGTTTAACTAACACTGATGTTTTAAGCATATTCTATTTTATTATTTTTTAAATAGTGAAACAAAAATAAAACTAATACTAATAAAAGTATCAGTTTTTTGAATAGATATTATGTTGGTTATTAACCATTCAATTTAATAAATTTGTATTTATATTAATATAAAACAAAGATTATGTTTGGAGATTTATCAGTAATGATGAATAAACTTAAAGAAACCCAAAAAAAAGTAGAAGAAACAAAATTAAGATTAAATTCTGTTTTGGTTGACAAACAAAGCAACGACGGTCTTTTAAAAGTTACTTTAACAGCAAATAGAACTTTAAAAGCAATTACTATAAATGATGCGCTTTTACAAGACAAAGAACAATTAGAAGATTATTTAATATTAACATTAAATAAAGCAATAGAAAAAGCCACACAAATTAATGATGCAGAATTAGCTGCAGTTGCAAAAGAAGGAATGCCAAGTATTCCTGGTATGGATATGTTTAAGTAAATTAGTTGTAAACAATACATAAAAGCCTCTAAAAGTAAAATACTGTTAGAGGCTTTTATGGTTTAAATACTATACTTTACTTTGTTAAAACGTTGAAACAAAAAAAGAAGCCCGAAGGCTTCTTTTAATATATAATAATGCAATAAGATTTACTCCTTACTTAGCATTGATAACTCTAAATTGAGTTCTTCTGTTTGCTAAATGTTCCATTTCTGTAAAAATACACCATCAGAACATCTATTAGTCAATCTAGACTCACCATATCCATTAGAAACAATTCTTGAAGAGTTAATTCCTTTAGAGATTAAGTAGTTTGTTACTGCTTGTGCTCTTCTCTCAGATAAATCTCTGTTAGATGCTTTAGAACCTCTAGAATCTGTGTGAGAAGCAATCTCTACAGAAACTCCATCAGCTAAAACTGGTAATAATTTAGCATCAATTTCAGCTTTAGCAGCATTAGTTAATGTTGCAGAACCTAGGTTCCAGTTTATATTAAGATCGTTATATTCAACAATCCTACAATCTACTTCTTTCCAAGTTGTTAATCCACCTTTTGTTTGTAACACTTCTTTAGTAACTGTTTTAGATACAGGAGCAACAGTAGTTTCAACAATTTTAGAATCTTCAACTAATTTAGTTTTCTTGATTGTAGAAGTTTGTTGAGGAATATCAATAGCTCTTGTTGTTGGAGGTGTTACCATTACTGTTTTCTGAACAGTTTTAGTTACAGCTGGAATGTCTATTACTCTAGTTGAAGCTGGAGTTGTTACAATTCTCTTTGTGTATGTTGCCATACCACAATCATCTTTAGATGTTGCAGGATCACAATCTGGAGTTCTTACAAAAGTTGCATCAGATGCTAACTCAGTAGTATTAATAGTAATGTTTTGAGCAGGTACAGCTTTGTAACACCAGTATCTACAATCGTTAGGACACTAGATTGGCAATCTGCAGCTGGAGTATCACTCATTCCCCATTTAGCAGTAGCTGGTTTAGTTTCTATAACTTGGTAGTTAGAAGAAAACTGAGCTGGTACTACTCTTAAAGAAGTACCGTATTCTCTTTTCTTATAAGATAAAGTTTCTGTTCCATATACAGCAGGAATTGCTTCTAAGCGTTGAGAAGCTTCTTGAACTACAACTGTAACATCTTGTGTTTCGTATTGAGCTGGTACAAGTTCTAAACGTTGACTTGCTGGCTGAGTTACAACCTCGAAAGTTTGAGTTTCGTATACTGCAGGTACCAATTCTAAACGCTGACTAGCAGCTTTTACAACAACTGTTTCTGTTTCTGTTTCTGTTCTTGAAGGAACTTTCTCTAAACGTTGAGAAGCAGCTTGAGTTACTACTGTAAACGATTGTGTTTCGTAAACAGCTGGAACTACTTCTAATTCTTGACTTGCTTTAGCTACAACTACAGTTTCAGTTTCTGTTTCAAATCTTGCAGGTACAGTGCTTAATTTTTTGTAAGCAGGTGCAACTTGAATTGTAACGTCCTGGTTTACCCAAACATCTGGTGTTACACAACGAACGTAACATTTTCCTGGCTCAGGATTAGTTGGTAAATCTTGTGCTAATACAACTGAACAAACAACAAAAGATAAGATTGTTAGTAATACTTTTTTCATTTTTTAATAATTTTAATGGTTATTTATAGATTATTTTAAACTAAATTTTTAGTCCATAATTTAATACTATGCAAAAATAAATCTAAATGAAAAAAAAGACCTTTAAATGTTAAAATTTCAAGAGCATTTCGACAAAGTGCAAATATATCTGATTAAAAACAAAAATATACTTTTAAATATTGATAATCATTAAGTTACAAAAAAGTAGTTTTAAAAATTAAAAGTCTGTAAATAACTTAAAAAAGCATCATGCATTCTAGAATTATAGTCTAAATGCGTTACTATTCTTAATTTTCCTTGTCCCATATCACTTATAAAAATACCTCTATTTTTTAGTTCATTTATAAAAGTAACACCATTAATGTCATCATTTAAATTAAAAATAACAATATTGGTTTCAACTGGTTTTACATTTTTTATAAAAGAACAATTTTCTAAAACAGAGCCTATTTCCTTAGCTTTTTTATGGTCTTCCTTTAATAGTATTAAATTATTATCTAATGCATAAAGTCCTGCTGCAGCTAAAAATCCAACTTGACGCATACCACCTCCAAGAATTTTTCTAATTCTTATAGCATTTTTCATTAAATGTTCGTCACCCACTAATACTGAACCAATTGGACAACCTAATCCTTTACTTAAACAAACAGAAATAGTATCGAAAATTTCACCATAAGCTTGAGGTTTTTCATCTTTAGCTACTAATGCATTCCAAAGACGTGCACCATCTAAATGAAATCCTAGGTTATTAGTCTCACAAACATTCTTTATTTTTTGTAGCTCGTTAAAATCCCAACAAGCTCCTCCACCTTTATTTGTAGTGTTTTCTATTTCTACTAAAGTGGTTAATGGACTGTGGTAAAAATCTGGAGGATTAATAGCTTCTATAACTTGTTCTGCAGTAAACATACCTCTATTGCCATCGATTAATTTACAAGATACACCACTATTAAAAGAGGCTCCTCCACCTTCGTAGTTGTAGATATGAGCATATTTATCGCAAATAACTTGATCTCCAGGATTAGTATGTAACTTTATTGCGGTTTGGTTAGCCATTGTTCCACTAGGAAAAAACAAAGCATGAGACTTACCAAATAGCTTGGCTATACGTGCTTCTAAAGCATTAACAGTTTCATCTTCCTTATAGACATCGTCTCCTACTTTAGCACTAACAATAGCTTCAAGCATACCTTGAGACGGCTTAGTAAAGGTGTCACTCCTTAAATCAATTTTTATCTGTTCGTCTTTCATTTTAAATAATTGTCAGATAGAATTTGCCATTAACATTTTAATTAGAAATATATTATGTGGCTCATTTCATTTGTATTTATTTTTAGCATAAAACTATAAAATAAATGAGGAATAATTTTCAAATGCTGCTATTAATTCTATTTTTGTTTTAAACTTAAATATAATGATAACACAAGATCAAATTAAAGATCTCTCACAACGCCTAACTAAGTTAAGGCAATATCTTTGACATAGATGCCAAACTTATAGAAATTAGTAATGAGGAAGAACAAACTTTTTCTCCTGATTTTTGGAACGATTCTAAAGCTGCAGAAATTATAATGAAATCACTTCGTGTGAAAAAAAAATGGGTAGAAGACTATAATACTGCATTTACCTATATTGAAGATTTAGAAGTTATTTATGATTTCTTTAAAGAAAATGAAGCCACTGCAAAAGATGTTGAAAACCGTTTTGAAAAAGCAGAAACATTAATTGAAGATCTTGAATTTAAAAACATGTTATCTGAAGAAGGTGACAGCCTGAGTGCTGTGCTTCAAATTACTGCTGGAGCTGGTGGAACAGAGAGTTGTGATTGGGCACAAATACTTATGCGTATGTATTTAATGTATGCAGAAAAAAACAACTTTAAAGTAAAAGAGCTTAACTTTCAAGAAGGTGATGTTGCTGGAATTAAAACAGTAACTATAGAAATTGAAGGCGATTATGCTTTTGGTTGGCTTAAAGGTGAAAATGGAGTGCATAGATTAGTACGTATTTCTCCTTTCGATAGTAATGCAAAACGACATACCAGTTTTGCTTCGGTTTATGTTTATCCTTTGGTTGATGATACTATAGAGATTGAAATCAATCCATCAGATTTAGAAATTACAACAGCAAGATCAAGTGGTGCTGGTGGGCAAAATGTAAATAAAGTTGAAACAAAAGTACAACTATTACACAAGCCTTCTGGAATACAAATACAATGTTCTGAAACACGTTCGCAACACGACAATAGATCTAGAGCATTACAGATGCTTAAATCTCAGCTTTACGAAATTGAATTGCAAAAACAATTAGCTCAACGTGAAGACATTGAAGCAGGAAAAATGAAAATTGAATGGGGAAGCCAAATTAGAAATTACGTCATGCATCCATATAAATTAGTAAAAGATGTTAGGTCTGCTCATGAAACTGGAAATGTAGATGCTGTTATGGATGGCGATATTACTCCTTTTCTAAAAGCCTATTTAATGATGATGGGACAAAAAACAACAGATTCTAATCAATTATAAAATAATAAAGTTCTATGATTATAATTTACCATAACAACCGTTGCAGTAAATCGCGTAGTGGTCTAGAAATTCTAAAAAAATCAGGAAAAGATTTTAAGGTGATTAAATATCTAGAAAATGTACCTACAAAATCTGAACTAAAAGCGTTAATTAAATTATTAGGAATTGAACCTATAGATTTGGTGAGAAAAAACGAAGCTATTTGGAAGTCTAATTACAAAAATAAAGACATATCCAACGACTCCATTATAAATGCTATGTTAGAACATCCCAAGTTAATTGAGCGACCTATTGTTGTTAGTGGTAACAATGCAGTTATTGGCAGACCTCCAGAACGGATTTTAGACCTAATATCTTAAACTTTAAGCCTAGGCTTTTTTTATTTAACAAAGATTTAAGCAAAACACTTTAAACCAAATTCTACTTTTGAAATCTAAAAAACAAAACTCAAGACATGCACAAAATAATTATTAGTACCATTCTATCTCTTTTTTTAACAAGCTTAGCTTTAGGACAAGAACAGGTGACTGTTTCTGGAAAAATTTTAGAAAAAGACACAAATATACCATTAGAATGGGCTACTGTTGTAATTTCTAATCCTACAGATGGTAAAATTGTTTCTGGTGGAAGCGCAAACGAAAAAGGAGATTTTAACTTTAAGGTTGTTGCTGGTACATACAATGTATCTTTTGAGTTTATGAGCTTTAAAACACAAACACTTAAAGCTAGAGAAATAAATAAGTCTACAGATTTTGGAAACATATATCTTATAGAAAGTGCTACAACACTTGAAGAAGTAGAACTTATTGCAGAAAAAACAACTGTTGAAATTAAGCTCGATAAAAAAATCTATAATGTTGGAAAAGATTTAACTGTAAGAGGTGGAACCGTTAGCGATGTTTTAGACAACGTACCATCTGTTTCCGTTGATGTAGAAGGTAATGTAGCACTTCGTGGAAACGACAACGTTCGTATTTTAATTAATGGTAAACCTTCTGGATTAGTTGGTTTAAACTCTACAGATGCTTTGCGTCAACTTCCTGCTGAATCAATTGAGAGAGTTGAAGTCATAACTTCTCCATCAGCAAGATACGATGCCGAAGGAACAGGTGGAATTTTAAATATAATCCTGCGTCGAAGTAAACTTCAAGGCTTAAATGGAGCCATTACAACTAACGTTGGTTATAATCCTTCAGCTGGAATAAATGGAAATATAAATTATAGAACAGGAGATCTCAATATTTTTAATACTTCTGGCTATAGCTATAGAGAATCTCCAGGTAATTCTTCTTCTTTAACACAATACAATTCTACTGGGAATTTTTTAGATGAATCGAATACTTACGATAGGCAACGTAAAGGATTAACCACTAATTTTGGTGTTGAATGGTATGTTAACGATTCTGCCTCTTTAACAGGTTCAATACTATACAGAGATAGTAATGACAAGGATTTAAATACAAACATTCTAAATCAATTTGATCCAAATAGAAATTTATTGTCTACAACTACACGATTAGAACCAGAAACAGAAGAAGATAAAACCATGCAATATGCGTTAAACTTTCAAAAAAACTTTAAAGAAAGTGGACATGTTTTTAAATTCGATTTTCAATATGAAGACAATCAAGAAAACCAGAATGCTTTAATTACTGTTAACGATATTGCTGTTGAGAATGTAGTTACATTAGAAGACCAAAGCCAGATTCTTTTGCAATCAGACTATGTATTACCAATTGGAGAAAATAGTCAATTTGAAGCTGGCTATAGAGGTAATTTTGACACCACAACAACAGACTTTACTGTTGCGCAACTAAATAACGATACTGGTTTTTTTCAAACAAATTTAGACTTAACAAACGTGTTAAATTTTAAGCAATACGTCAATGCTTTCTACGCTCAATATGGTAGCAAATTTAATAAGTTTTCATTTTTATTAGGATTAAGAGTAGAAAACACAAGAATCACTATAGACCAACCAACTTCTGGAGATTTTAACAAGAAAGATTTCACAGGTCTATTTCCAACTATAAATTTAAATTACGAATTTAGCGATAAAGAAAGTTTAACCTTAGGTTACGCTAGGCGTTTAAGAAGACCACGAGGTTTCTTTTTAAATCCGTTTCCTTCTCGTAATAGTGTAACAAACTTTTTTCAAGGAAATCCGGATTTAAACCCAAGTTATTCTGGACAAATAGATTTAGGTTACTTAAAACGTTTTGGGAAATTTACATTTAATTCGTCTGCTTATTATTCTCATGCAACAGATGGTTTTAATTTTATTAGCTTCGATACTGGAGACACAGCAAATGTAAATGGTGAAGAATTACCAATTATTAAGCGAACTCCTATTAATCTTGCAACAGAAGACCGTTACGGTTTTGAGTTTACTTTAACCTATAACCCTTCAAGAAAATGGCGTATAAATGGTAATTTTAATTTCTTTCAAAATGAAATAAAAGGAACAACACCTAACGGTTTATCATTAGACAATACAAATAACAGCTGGTTTGCACGAATAAATAATAAATATACCTTACCAGGAAACATAGATTGGCAAACCAATTTAAACTATAATGGTCCAAGTGCAGATGCCCAAAATACAAGAAAAGCCATATTTTCTACAACTATGGCATTTAGTAAAGACTTATTTAATGAAAACGCATCTATTGCTTTTAATGTAAACGATTTATTTAACAGTAGAAAAAGAATACAAACCACAACTACTCCAACTTTTAATGCCGAAAGTGAGTTTCAATGGAGAGAACGTAGTTTTAACTTATCATTTACTTATAGATTTAACCAGAAAAAGAAAGTTGAAAAACGTGGTGATTATGGAGACGATGGTGGTTTTGAAGGATAGATTTATGTGGCACTGTTCAGTAATCATTTGACAGAGCATAATCTTGCGAAAAACAGTTATAAAAAAAAGGGAAACTTAATATTAAGTTTCCCTTTTTTTATGTAGTAATATAGCTAATTAAGCTTCACGCTTAGCTTTCTTCTCTTCTTTAATTTCTTTAAGACGCTCTAATAAACTTCCACCAATCCAATAAGGAACAACAAAAGTGATTAAAAATATCATTAACCAAAAGCCTATGGTTAAAATAGTTAAGAATGCTAAAAAGCCTAAATATTGGTCAAATTCGAACATAATCGATGTGTCTTTTATTAATTATTGCACAAATATAAGTTAAACTGTTTTTTTATACAATATAAAGTTTGAAATTATTAACAGCATTGTTAACATATTTAAAATACTAGTCTATCTGTTCACCATGTTGACTGAGGTCTAAACCACGAGCTTCTTGGTCTTCACGAACTCTCATTTTTAAAAGCACATCTACAATTTTAAAAAGTAAATAACTGCCACAAAATGTAAAAACAACAGTAATAAACAATGCTAAAACATGATAATAAAAAGTGGTAGTTTCACCATAAATAAGTCCAACTTCATTAGCAAAAACAGCGGTTAAAATCATTCCAACTACACCACCAATTCCATGACTTGGAAAAACATCTAAAGTATCATCAACACTAGATTTATTTTTTAAATAAATCATCCAGTTACAAATTATAGCTGCTACAAAACCAATAAGCATAGACTGTCCTATATTAACAAATCCAGCAGCTGGAGTAATAGCTACTAATCCAACAACAGCACCAATACAGGCACTTACAGCAGACATTTTTCTACCCATATAGCGCTCGTAAAACAACCAAGTAATCATAGCAGTAGCAGAAGCAATATTAGTATTTGCAAATGCAATAACGGCATCTCCATTTGCGCCTAAAGCAGAACCTGCATTAAAACCAAACCACCCAAACCAAAGTAATCCAGTTCCTAAAATAACGTACGGTACATTTGCATGCGCTTCTTGTACAACTTTTCTTTTTCCTAAATAAAGTGCTCCAGCAAGTGCTGCAAATCCAGCAGACATATGTACAACAGTTCCACCAGCAAAATCTAAAACGCCCCAATTTCTAAATAAACCGTCTGGATGCCACGTCATGTGTGCTAAAGGACTATAAATAAAAATACTAAACAAAACCATAAATAAAATATAGCTTCTAAAACGAATACGACCAGCAAAACTACCAGTTATTAAGGCTGGCGTAATAATTGCAAATTTTAATTGAAATAAAGAGAATAATAAAAAGGGAATGGTTGACGAAAATGCTGGATTTGGTTCTAAACCTACGTTTTTAAAATTAAGATAGGTTAACGGATTACCAATAATGCCACCTATACTATCTCCAAAAGCTAAACTAAAACCAACAAAAACCCAAAGTATACTAATAACACCCAAAGCAACAAAACTTTGAAGCATGGTAGAAATTATATTTTTTTTGTCAATCATTCCACCATAGAAAAAAGACAATCCTGGTGTCATTAAAAGAACAAATGCACTAGCAACAAGCATCCAAGCGGTATCGCCTTTGTCAATCTCTGAAGATAACTCCTGATAATTTGTTGCAGTAAATGCACAAAAACATACGATTAAAAGAAGCAGAATAAAATTAACTTTCCTTCCCATTTTAATTTTTTTTATGATGTTAATAAAATGATTAAAAATTAGGTTGCAAATTAGTTCTTAACCTACTAAAAATCAATGTCTAATTCGTAAAAAAAAGTGTATTTATTTTAGAATATGATATTTATAATACCAGAAAAATCAAACTATGGTAAAGACCTAATTTTATGTATGTGAAGAATACTATAAATACATTTAAAAATATAACCTGTTTATTGATTATAGTTCTTTTTTGCGTGCTCAAATAGATTATTATTTAATTTATTTTTCACACCAAACTGAATTTACAGTTATATCTACTATTTGCATGTACAAAAACATTCATAAAACTAAGTTAGTTTTTATAAAACCAATACTCAAAATCAAGTATTGTAATTCTATTAAAACTTATCTACATTCATTAAAAAATAATCCTCAAAATTTCGTAATTTTGCTAACCTAAAACAAACCTGAAAACACATGGAATTTAGAATAGAAAAAGACACAATGGGTGATGTTAAAGTGCCAGCAAATAAACTTTGGGGAGCACAAACAGAACGTTCAAGAAATAACTTTAAAATTGGCGCAGCGGCTTCTATGCCTTTAGAAGTGGTTTACGGTTTTGCTTACTTAAAAAAAGCTGCGGCTTTTACAAATGCAGAATTAGGCGTTTTAGACGAAGCAAAAAGAGATTTAATTGCTCAAGCTTGCGACGAAATTTTAGAAGGCAAACACGACGACCAATTTCCATTAGTAATCTGGCAAACAGGTTCCGGAACACAGTCTAATATGAATGTAAATGAGGTCGTAGCCAATAGAGCTCAGCAATTAGCAGGACGTATTGTTGGTGAAGGCGAAAAAGTAATAGCTCCTAATGACGACGTTAATAAATCGCAATCCTCTAACGATACCTTTCCAACAGGTATGCATATTGCAGCCTACAAAAAAATTGTAGAAATCACCATTCCTGGTGTTATAAAATTAAGAAACACACTTCACAATAAATCTATAGCTTTTAAAGACGTTGTGAAAATTGGTAGAACGCATTTAATGGATGCAACGCCTTTAACTTTAGGTCAGGAATTTTCGGGTTATGTATCGCAATTAGATCATGGTTTAAAAGCGTTAGAAAATACGTTACCACATTTAGCAGAATTAGCGCTTGGTGGAACAGCTGTTGGTACTGGTTTAAATACACCTAAAGGCTATGATATTTTGGTAGCCAAATACATTGCAAAATTTACTAATCTGCCATTTGTTACTGCCGAAAATAAGTTTGAAGCTTTAGCTGCACATGATGCTATTGTAGAATCTCATGGCGCATTAAAACAATTAGCAGTCTCTTTAAATAAAATAGCTAACGATATTAGAATGATGGCTTCTGGACCACGTTCTGGAATTGGAGAAATTATTATTCCTGCAAACGAACCAGGAAGTTCTATCATGCCAGGAAAAGTAAACCCAACACAATGTGAGGCTTTAACCATGGTTTGTGCACAAGTAATGGGTAACGATGTTGCGATTACTGTTGGTGGCACACAAGGCCATTACGAGCTTAATGTATTTAAACCAATGCTAGCTGCAAATATTTTACAATCTGCACAATTAATTGGTGATGCGTGCACAAGTTTTGAAGAGCACTGTGCAGCTGGAATAGAACCTAATCACGCTATTATTAAAGAATTATTAAACAACTCGTTAATGTTAGTAACGGCTTTAAACACCAAAATAGGGTATTATAAAGCTGCCGAAATTGCAAATACAGCGCATAAAAACGGAACCACTTTAAAAACAGAAGCTGTAAACTTAGGTTATGTAACTGCCGAAGACTATGATGAATGGGTAAAACCAGAAAACATGGTTGGTAGTCTAAACTAATTTAAAATCTACAACATACTTAAAAAAACCGATTATTATTATTCAATAATCGGTTTTTACATTTTCTCTATATTTACACTATGATTAAACATCTCGACAACCCAAAAAACAACATCATTGCAATCATTATTGTAGAAATAATCACCTTATCCATAACTTTTTCTGCAGATTTTTCTGATGCTGGACCATTAGCGTCTGTAGTCTTAAAATGGATTCCAGGTATTATTGGTGTTACCACGCTTCTACTCTATTTTGTGTCGCGTTTGATTATAAAAAAATATAATTGGTGTATAAGCTTACTCGGTATTATCATTATGTTTTTTGTCGCTTTTAATTTATACTCATCAGATTTCTCACAAACACTTTAGTATGACTATTTTAATAAAAAATATAAAAGAATTACTTCAAATTAGAGAACCAAATATTTTAAAGGTTTCTGGTGAAGCCATGAAAACATTGCCAACGCTTAAAAACGCTTATGTATTTATAGAACACGATATCATTGTAGACTTTGGCAGTATGGAAAACTGCAAGTATAACAATACAGATGAAGTGATTGACGCTCAAGGAAAAATTGTTTTGCCATCCTGGTGCGATTCGCACACACATATTGTATATGCAGGAAATAGAGAGCAAGAATTTGTAGATAGAATTAACGGCTTTTCTTACGAAGAAATCGCCAACAGTGGTGGTGGCATTTTAAATAGTGCAAAAATACTAGAAAACACTTTCGAAGAAGACCTATACCAACAATCTATTGTTCGTGTTAAAAACGTAATGCAATTAGGTACTGGAGCTTTAGAAATAAAATCTGGTTATGGACTGTCTACAGAAGCCGAACTTAAAATGCTTCGCGTAATACAACGCATAAAAAAAGAATTTCCAATAAAAGTAAAAGCCACTTTTTTAGGAGCTCATGCTTTTCCTCTAAAATTCAAAAACAATAAAAAAGGTTATTTAGACTTGATTATTAATGAAATGTTACCTAAAATAGCTAAGGAAAACCTAGCAAATTACATAGATGTATTTTGCGAAAAAGGCTATTTTTCTTTAGAAGAGACAGAGCAAATTCTTAAAGCAGCAAAACAATACCATTTAACACCAAAAATACACGTGAACCAGTTTAATACTTTTGGAGGTGTTGCTTTAGCTGTAAAACATAACGCACTAAGTGTAGACCATCTCGAAGAACTCAATCAAGACGATATAAATGCACTAAAAGGCAGCAATACAATGCCAGTGGCCTTGCCTTCTTGTTCGTATTTTTTAAGTATTCCATACACTCCAGGACGACAAATTATAGATGCAGGTTTACCTCTAGCATTAGCAACAGATTATAATCCTGGTTCTACACCTTCTGGAAATATGAATTTTGTTGTGAGTACTGCTTGTATTAAAATGAAGTTAACTCCCGAAGAAGCAATTAATGCAGCCACTATAAATGGTGCTTATGCTATGGGAATTAGTAACCAATACGGAAGCATTACAAAAGGTAAAAAAGCAAACCTAATTATTACTAAAAAAGTACCTAGCTACAACTATTTACCATATGCTTTTGGAGATAATAGTATAGATAAAGTGATTATTAATGGTGAAACCATTTAATTTTAATATTGAAAGTACCTTGTCTTTCTCTATGTTATGTAAAGCGAATGGCTTGAACAATTTTCTATTACTTTGCAATTATCTTAAAAACGTACCTTACGGAAGAACTGCAGACCGAAGTAAGTATCTATCAGTTTTAACAGAAAATAAAGGCACATGCTCTACAAAACATGCCTTTTTAAAACAGGTTGCTATTGAAAATAAGCAGGATACTGTTCAGCTTTTTATTGGTATTTATAAAATGAATGAAGCGAACACCAAAGGTGTTGGCAACGTTTTAAAACAATACAATCTAGAGTATATTCCAGAAGCACACACCTACTTAAAAGTAAATGGAGTAATTTTAGATATTACTAGAACTTTAGTTTCTAAAGAGTCTTTTAATAACAAACTGCTACTGGAAACAGAAATACAACCAAAAGGTATTGGAGACTACAAAATACAAATACACCAAAACTATCTAAAACAATGGCTTTTAGATGAAAAACTAACTTATACATTAGATGCTATTTGGAACATTAGAGAGTTGTGTATATATGCCTTAAGTAAATAAAAAAGCCTAAAAATTTAAATTTTCAGGCTTTTTAAATATCATGTGTTTTGAAATCATTTCATAGTAAACTGAGAACTCGTCACTAATTCTTTACCATTAAAAACATTTACTTTGTAAGTGCCTTTTTCAAAATCAACATCATCATTTTTCTTTGCAAGGTACTCGCAAATTGGTAAACTTTGGTTTTCGTAATTAAACTTACTAATTAAGCTGTAATTTAAAACTTCTTCTCCAAAAGTAATTTGTTCGTTTACTCCTAAAATATTGTTTTTAGGATCTATAACTTGTACAAATAGTTCTTTGTCTCCAACCTGAACTAGTTTATTTTTAGCTACTGTAAAACAAATTCTAATCTTATCACTACGTCTTGCGCGTTCTGTAGGTATTTGCTTTCCAGAAGAACGCTCAATTACACCAGTAACATTCATGCTATTTGCAGATAATACAGCAGCACCTTCCACTATATCTACTAAAGCTGTATTTTGTACTAAAAGGGAATCTGTAAACGTAGTACCTTCTGCTAGTTTAAGTTCGTAGTCCACCTTAGTACTATCTAAAGTTGTTGCTAGCAATTGGTTTTCCACTTTAAGTTTATCGTTTTCAGTTAAAATGAAGTCCATTTCCTTTTGTAATGCTAAATACTTCTTTTTAAATTTCCATAAGCTTTTTACGTTAGTTTCAGATACTTTTAAAGAATCTATTAAGCTTTCAATACGCGCTTTAGCTTCAACTAAATTTTGGTTTACTACTTTATTCTCACTCATTGCAACATCGTATTGTGCTGCCATTTGGTTTAATTCATTTAAGACT
>ENA-OUOG01002197-OUOG01002197.1-marine-metagenome-genome-assembly--contig:-NODE-2197-length-20790-cov-4.503645_pt1 | contig 20790 bp, 17 predicted proteins | sample MGYA00248635_ERZ508505 | MGnify/ENA primary metagenome ERZ508505 (study PRJEB26176, sample SAMN06267871) | marine metagenome | isolation source: Saanich Inlet, British Columbia, Canada | place: Pacific...
GATGAATGTTTAAATAAATTAAGCGCAAAATTTTATAACAGTTTTAATGAATGCTTTGAAAAATTACCTTTATGTGCTATTATTAATAATTCTATATTTTGTGTTCATGGAGGAATTCCGCAACAATTTGATCCAAATAAAAAATACCCATTGGTCCTGAGAATTCATGGTGGACCCCATAGTATGTATCACGTTGGATTCAATTATAATTTCCAATTGCATGCGGCTCAGGATCAAGTGGTCTTATACACAAACCCTAGGGGATCTACCGGTTATGGATATGAATTCGCAAATGCAATCCAAAATGCCTATCCGGGGAATGACTATGACGATCTTATGGCTGGTGTGGATGAAGTTATTGCTAAAGGATATATTGATGAAAATAAAATGTATGTCTACGGTGGTAGTGGAGGAGGCGTTTTAACGAGTTGGATCGTTGGAAAAACAGATCGATTTGCTGCTGCTTCTGTTAACTATCCTGTAACAAATTGGTTTTCTTTTGTTGGAACTACCGATGGTGCTGGTTGGTACAATAATTTTGAAAAATACCCTTGGGAAGATCCCACTGAACACATAAAGAGATCACCATTAATGCTTGTTGGAAATGTAAAAACCCCAACAATGCTGATGTGTGGTGAAAATGATCTTCGCACACCCATCTCACAAACGGAGGAATATTATCAGGCTTTGAAAATGAATAAAGTGCCTACCGTAATGATTCGCTTCAATAAAGAATACCATGGAACAAGTAGCAAACCCTCTAATTTTGTAAGAACACATGGCTACATTAATGCTTGGTTCGATAGACATTCTACAAGGGAATAATTTAATTCACAAAAGATCTTTTTATCTAAAACAATGCATTTCACCTATTTGTTTTAGTTACAGAAAATCAATAAATTAGAAGAAAATATAACTATAAATTTAAAATTATGAAAAGTTTAATTAGCATAATGGCTTCATTAGCCATTGTTTTAACATCATGTACTTCCCCTACTTCAGAGTCGAATGAATTTGAAGAACTAGCAAAAAGCTGGATAATGTCCTCCTATGAAAGTAAAGAGGCGGCATATAATATGGTTTCCGAAAACATGAGTGATGTCGGCAAAAATATTGGTTCCCGATATATTGGATTTGGGTTTAATTACAATGCTGATGCGGTTGAAACTGACGGTATGGTGGTATCAAATATCATTGAAAATGGACCAGCATCATCTGTCTTGAAACTTGGTGACAAGTTTATCTCTGTAAATGGGATAGAGGTCAACAAAGAAACAATTGACAATGGTAAATTATCTTTTAGAGGTAAACCAGGTGAAGCAGTAGAGGCTGTCATAATGAGAAATGATGAATCAATGTCAATTTCTGTGGAAAGAGGAATTGTGGAACCCACCTATTCAAAAGAGCAAATTCTAGAAAACATTTCTGAAGCTGATGCAGCCGAATGGGGAAAAAATAATTTGGGATACGAAATACGTGAAATTATCGCAGATAACGCTAAAAGAATCGTTTACGTTAAAAGCTGGGATAAGTACTTGGATGAATTTTCCGGTCTTGAAGCTGAGTCAATTACATTAACTCGTTTTGAATTTGATCAAATGGGTAAAGTATTGAGTGTGGGTAATATGACGGAAAATGAATTATTACTCCGACAAACAGGATGGTCCATAACCAGATAAATGGTTTTTTTAGTTAAGGGGATAACTCGATTTACACAGTAGTAAACACTTAATTATTTAAAATAAAAAGAGGAATCGCTTTGTTGTTTACTCTCTTATGGGTGGGATCATTTTCCAATCAAGTTTCAGAGAAACTGTTGATTTAAGTATTCCCATAACTCTTTGAGCCTCCTACTCCAAAATTCAACCTCTAAATGATGATAAAAGTTGTTTAGAGGTTTCTTTTATCTCTTTCGATAAGGTTTAATTTTTCAATTCTGCACATTTTCTTAAGTGCATATTCTCTTTTAGAAGCCTGGGATCGATTGGTTTGGAGTTCTGAATAAACCAATTTTACGGGTCTTCTGCTTCTTGTGTACTTTGCTCCTTTATTCGAATCGTTATGCTCTACTACTCTTCTTTCTAGATTTGTTGTGATCCCAGTATACAGTGTTCCATCGGAACAGCAAAGGATGTAAATCCACCAATCCATTTGTTTTTTAGTCATAAAGAGAGTCTTAATTATTTGTGAAAGTAGCTTTTATCAAGGGTTTATTTAAAGCTTAATTTCGCTAGTTTCCCTTTCCCAGCAGCATAAGCAATTGAGTCATTTAAAAAACGAAGGGTGTAAAAATCTTCATCACTAAGATGATCCCATGTTAGTCCGCCATCCCAGGAATAGTCCACCCCTTTAAAACCTACTGCTACTAAATTCTGTGCCTTAGCATTTGGAACATATTGTACACAACTTCTGTAACCAGGATTTTGATGATCAGCGACTATCTGCCATGTTTTTCCACCATCCCTAGTTCTCATTTTGTTTAAATGATTTATTTCTGGTTGAGTATAGTCCCCCCCTATGGCGTATCCGTTCATTTTATCGTAAAAATCAATACTAAATATCCCTTTGGTTGGCTCTCCTTGCAGCATGGGGGTTTCGGTTACCCTCCAACTAATCCCTTTGTCACTCGAAAAATAAACCCTGCTATTTAATCCTCCACTCGCTATCCAAGTATATTCTCCTTCAATAGAAATATTAGAATCGCTTGCTGCAAAAAACCCTTCCCCATCAATAATATTTGTAAAAACAGAGCAATCGATTTTAGTCCAAGTATCTCCACCATCTCTCGTAATTATGATGCTTATGCAATTGTCTGTATAATCGCCAACGGCAATTCCTTCCTCATCATTCCAAAATTCCATGGAATCGTAGAACACCTTTGGATGTGATTCTTTGTAAACAACGCGGCCATTTTTAAATAATAATGCAGGATCTGAAATTGAAATAGCAAAAACATTTTTTTTGCTTAGCGCTAAAGCCCTGAAGTTTGGAGGAATGGAATCTTCAAGATTGCTGTACTGAACTTGTTTTATTTGCGCTGGGGCATTTATATCAAAGGAATAGATAGATCCCAGCGAACTGGCTGCATAAACGGTATTGTTTTCAATCTCTAGAGCCCTAATGTTTAAGGTTGAGTCCAGTAAAACAGGGCTAATTTCAAGACGAGTAAAGTGGTTGGTTTTGGATAAATTCGCCTCTTCACAGCAAATAAACAACAAGCCAGTAAAGGCCATGAAGATAAAAAGTGTTGATTTACAAAACATTTTTTTAAGGTTTTTTATGATTAAAGCACTCAACAAGTTATTCTAAAAGTACGGTTTATTCTATTCTCTTAATTTTCTTTGCTAAAATCGTCCTCTTGGCGCATCACTCTCCTGCAGCACTGCTTCAGAATGCAAGAACTTTGCTGCCGCTGCTGATTCTTTGACTTTTGTAGCAGTACGCTCTATCATTTCTGACTCGAAGGCTGTTAATACAGCAGTTCTAATTCCTTCTTTTCGCCATTCATTCTTGGAATTACATCCCTTAGCGATTTCTCTTGCAAGGGCCAGAGCGTCGAGTATTGCCTGATTAGCTCCCTGACCTTTGAATGGACTCATTGGATGGGCAGCATCGCCAATAAGGGTAATTTGTTTTCTGTTTTCCAATAATTTTGGTTGAAGTAATGGACGATCATAAACGGGATATCCCGACACTAGGGTTTCGCAGGTGGCGGCAAGAATTTGCGGAATCGGATCATGCCATTGGGCTCGACGAAGCGTTTCTTTTTTTAATGCCCTAGCTCCCTTTTGACTTAAATCCTTAGCTTCTTTTTCGGCTATAGGAAAACTGAACTGCCACATAATTGTATCTGAATCATAAGGCATCATATACATTCGCTCTTTTCCGTTGGCTGTTTGGAAGACAGTCGCCGAATCGAGTAAGGGATGTGCTAGCCCATCGAGGGATTTTAACGGACATATCCCTAAAATAACAATGCATCCTAGATAATTCAATGGAGTAATTTCTTCTCCTATGATAAGGTTTCGAACATTACTGCGAATACCATCGGCACCAACCATTAGGTCAGCCTTGGTGGTTACGCATTTTCCCTCAACATCGAATACAAGTTCAATGCGTTTGTCTTTGCTTTCTTTAAAGTCGACCAACTCGTGTCCCCATTGAACTTTATTCTTTCCACCGAGTTGCTCCAAAAGAGCTGAACGCAACTTTTGACGTGCAATATGGATATTGCTTTTTTTAAGAGAATTTGATGCATTTGCTTCCAACCACTTTCGCATTCCCCATTCTCCAATTACTTTTCCCTCTGGCGTGTGCACAACATGTTTGGTTGAGACAACACCTTCTGCTAGAGAGGAGATCCCTAAGCCTTTCATGGAAGCACTGGCCTGTTGTAAGGTAAGCCCGTAGCCTTGGGAACGAGCTTCAAAGCTCCTATCGCGTTCATAGAGTGTAAACGGAATCTCACGATGCAAACAGGCAACAGCCAATGCAATTCCGCCTATTCCACCGCCAATTATTGCGATATGTGGATGGTTTTCCACGTCTGGTAAAGGATTTTTCATTACTGCAACCAAACCAGATCCCTTACATTGAGAACACACCTCTTGGGGTGCGGAAGGTCGAATAGGTGCTTTAGCCTGCCCATCCGATTCCTGAAACTGTTTTAATTCCCGCCGATATTGAAGGCGAACACGCTTGCGCAGTCGCCGCCTTTTTTTTCCGAGTCCTCTACAATTTGTACAACTCGCCCAACAGGTGTTTTTGTCCCCCAACGTTTTTATTTAGACTTTAATGTGTTGCTTGAAGCCGTTTAAGCAGTATTGCTTAATTCAAGCTCACCAAATATACAAAACCCCTAGCAGCAAAAACAATTATGACATTTCCTTTAGAGCGAAATATTGAGTGAAATTAGTTCGTCATGAAAAATGACAAAAGGAAGAGAGAAATTGAACAATTTTAATATATTTAACCTAATCATTTAACAAAACATATCACTATGCAGACTCGTTTATTAACTATATTATGCTTTTTCTTCACTGTTAGTGTATTTGCCCAAGTAAATACCAATTATCAAACACCAAAACAATCTTTACTGGAACTAATCGATATCGATGTTGCCCCCAGCGTTGTAAGAGATAGCGAAGATAAAATAATGGTGTTTTTGTATCGCCCTGCCTATAAAAACATTGAAGACCTTTCTAATGAGGAATTACGCCTTGGTGGTCTAAGAGTAGATCCTATTCGGCATATTGGAAGCAGAATCACCTATTACAATAAGGTAGAAGTTACCAAACTAGATGAAAGTAAACAACCACAAAAAGTAAGCGGCTTACCAGATAATATAAACCTGGCTAACTTTCAATTCTCTCCAGATGAGAAAAAAATAGCCATGACCAACACTACTCAAGAGGGGGTTGAGCTTTGGGTATTGGATATTAAAACACTTTTTGCCAAAAAAATCTTTAATGCAAAAGTGAATGCTACAATGGGAAATGCCATTAGGTGGATCAACAACAAAGAGTTGATTGTAAAAAGCTTACCAAACGACTTAAAAGCTTTAATCAATACTAGTGCTTCTGTACCAAATGGACCAACTATAACGGAAAACAATGGTTCTAAAGCGCAAAATAGAACCTATCAAGACCTATTGAAAAACCCAAATGATGTCTATAATTTTAAGCAATTATCGCAGTCTGAATTATTGAAAATAAACATCAATGGGGAGTATTCCAATTGGTTACCAACTCGAATGTATAAGAACATCCAATTATCTCCCGATGGAGCTTATGTCCTGATTGATTTTATAAAAACGCCCTTTTCATATATTGTTCCTTACAACAGATTTCCTACAGAAACACATGTATATGATATCAATGCAAAGCTGATTAAAGTAATTAATGACACTCCTTTACTTGAAGAACTACCCAAAGGATTTATGTCTACTACAACAGAAAAAAGAAATTTCAGATGGAGAAATGACAAACCATCTACCCTGAGCTATTTTATTGCTCTTGACCAAGGTAATCCTGCCGTTTCAGCTGATTATCGGGATGCGTTATACCAATGGGAAGCCCCCTTTACTTCTCCCCCAACCTATTTGACTAAGGTTATAAATAGAATAAGTAATGTTTATTGGGGCAATGACGAAGTCGCAATAATTACTGACCGATGGTGGAATACCCGAAATACGAAAAGTTATGTTTTCAATCCATCGAAACCAAAGGTAGAGGCTAGAATCATCAATGACAGAAACTATCAAGACGTTTACAGTGATCCTGGGCAATTCGTTCAACAGCAAAACAAATTCAACACCTCTGTATTGTTAATTGAAAACAATACAGTTTTTACGATAGGAAATGGATTTACACCAAAGGGTCAATTCCCCTTCTTAGACAAAATTGACCTAAGTTCTGGTGATTCAGAGAGAGTATATCAATCTCCCTATCAAGATAAGTATGAAAACATTTTAGATTTTGATCGCATCAAAAAAGAAGTGCTTGTGAGGATTGAATCCCCAAAAGAGTATCCCAATTACTACAAGAAATCCCTTGAATCAAATAAACTAGAGCAATTAACCTTTTTTGAAAATCCTTTCAAGTCTCTTCAAAACATTACAAAAGAGATCATTAGTTACAAACGTGAAGATGGTTTAGATCTAAATGGCGTTTTATATGTTCCAAACGACAATGAAAGTCCACAAACAAAAAAACCAATGATCCTTTGGGCATATCCAAGAGAATATAAGGATAAATCGAGTGCTTCCCAAAAAACAAATAACCCCAACCGTTTTACTTATCCCTCCTGGGGTTCTCCCATATACTGGGCTACACAAGGTTATGTAGTATTGGATAGGGCAGCGTTTCCAATTGTAGGAGAGGGTGACAAAAATCCGAATGATAGCTTTAGACCCCAATTGGTAGCCAATGCACTTGCGGCCATAAATGCTGTCGACGCTTTAGGATACATTGACCGAGATAGAGTGGCTGTTGGAGGGCATAGTTATGGTGCATTTATGGTGGCAAATTTGCTGAGTCATTCCAACTTATTTGCCGCTGGAATAGCTAGAAGTGGTGCCTATAACAGGACCCTCACACCATTTGGTTTTCAAAGTGAAGAAAGAAGTTATTGGGAGGCGCCCGATGTGTACAATACTATGTCGCCATTTATGCATGCAGATAAAATGAAAACACCTTTATTGTTGGTACATGGTGAAGCCGACAATAACTCCGGAACCTACCCAATGCAAAGCATACGCTATTTTAATGCGCTCAAGGGACTCGGAGCAACTACACGCTTGGTCATGTTTCCAAAAGAAAGTCATGGATACAGAGCAAAGGAGACAATACTTCATTTGATCTGGGAGCAAGATCAGTGGTTAGAAAAATATGTAAAAAATAAGCCTCAAAAATTAATGAAAAAAAGCTTGAAACCGCAAGGTTAAGGAATCTTAACAAATTCTCTTTTTACTAATTTTTTACCAATTATAATAATGATTGATTCAATTGGTAATTCTACTTGGTGTTATAAAACCAACTTAGGTCAAAGAGTTCTCCTAACTTTAACATCTTTATCAAAATGATTATGAAACAAACAAAACTATCTTTTGCTTTTATCCTTGCACTTTTGAGCTTTGTCGTAAGTGCTCAAAATAAAAACCTAATCGAACAAATTGTTCAAGAAGCCAATGAAAATTCTCAACTAGAAATATTGGGGCAAGAATTAATGGATGGAATTGGTCCTCGATTGGTGGGTACTCCTCAAATGAAACGTGCCCATGATTGGGCAGTGAATACCTATGCAAAATGGGGTATCCCCGCCCGCAATGAATCTTTTGGTACATGGAGGGGTTGGGAAAGAGGTATTACGCATATAGATATGGTTTCCCCGAGAATTCAAACTTTAAAGGGAACGCAATTGGCCTGGAATCCTTCTACCTCTAAAAAAGGGGTAACGGCAGAAGTTGTTGTCCTTCCCATGGTCAAAGATTCTATCGCTTTTGCCAATTGGTTGCCTTCAGTAAAAGGAAAACTGGTTATGGTTTCAAAATTGGAAGCTACCGGTAGACCAGACTATAATTGGGAAGAATTTGCCACCGAAGAATCTTTTGAGAAAATGAAAACAGCGCGAAGCGAAGCCAACAAAGCATGGCGAGAAAATATGCGCAATACCGGCTATTCATCTAGAAGCATTCACCAAGCACTTGAAAAAGCTGGGGCAGTTGGAATCATTAGTTCCTACTGGTCAAAAGGTTTTGGCGTAAGTAAGATATTTAGTGCTCGAACAAAAAAAATACCCACTGTAGATCTAGAATTAGAAGACTATTCATTGGTTTATCGCTTGGCAGCAAGAGGAGAAAAACCAATGCTTAACATTGTAGCACAATCCAAAGAACTGGGGGAAGTTCCGACCTTCAACACCATTGCTGAAATTAAAGGAAGTGAAAAGCCAGAAGAATACGTTATTCTTTCCGCCCATTTTGATTCTTGGGACGGAGGAACTGGTGCTACCGATAATGGAACAGGCTCTCTTGTGATGATGGAGGCCATGCGCATCCTCAAAAAAGTGTATCCCAATCCCAAAAGAACAATCTTGGTAGGACACTGGGGAAGTGAAGAACAAGGCCTAAACGGTTCAAGAGCCTTTGTTGAAGATCATCCCGAAATTGTGGAAAATATACAAGCCGTTTTTAACCAAGACAATGGAACTGGACGTGTAGTAAACATCTCTGGTCAGGGCTTTCTTCATGCCTATGACTATATTGGTCGGTGGTTACATGAAGTTCCACAAGACATCACCAAGCATATTGAAACAAATTTCCCTGGAACTCCAAGTGGAGGTGGGTCTGACTACGCCTCCTTTGTTGCCGCTGGTGCCCCTGCATTTAGTTTAAGTTCATTGAGTTGGTCTTATTCAAATTACACTTGGCATACCAACAGAGATACCTATGATAAAATCGTTTTTGATGATGTGCGAAACAATGCTATCCTTACCGCTATTTTAGCCTATATGGCCTCTGAAGATGCTGAGACCACTTCTAGAGAAAAAAGTGTTTTACCCATAAGCAAGAGAACCGGTAAACAAATGGAATGGCCAAAGCAAAGATCACCAAGACGTAAAGGAGGCATGTAAATCAAACCGCTTATCTAATGCGAAAACTAATTCTTTTTTTTAGCCTGTTTGTCCTTTTTGGGTGTCAAAACAAGCAGGCAAAACTCAATATTCCGCCAAGCAAAAATGCAGTAAGCTACCTCGCCTTGGGCGATAGTTATACCATTGGTGAACAGGTGGAACAAGAGCAACGTTGGCCAGTACAATTGGCAGCTGCCCTCAACGAAAAGGGTATCCCAATGGAAGATCCACTCATCATTGCCAAAACGGGTTGGACAACAGACGAACTCATGAATGCAATTATTGCAGCTGACCTAAAAAAGACTTTTGATTATGTTTCGCTTTTAATTGGGGTAAATAACCAATACCGTGGAAGAAGTGTTGAGAATTTTGAAGAAGAATTTATTGAATTATTGGATAAAGCAATTGAATTTAGTGGAAACCAAGCTGAAAATGTTTTTGTTCTATCGATTCCCGATTGGGGGGTAACTCCTTTTGCATCGACAAGAAATAGAGCGCAAATTGGGGCCGAAATTGACGCTTACAATGCCGTAATCGAAAAGCAATGTAGGCAACGAGACATCGTATTTTTCAATATTACACCCATTTCACGACTGGCTGTAAATACTCCTGAACTACTGGCCACCGATGGTTTGCATCCAAGTGGGCTGATGTATTCGCGCTGGGTAACAACTGTACTTCCCTTCTTCAACACACCTTCTAATGAATAAGCAAGCCCTTGCTCAAGAGAAAGACCAGCAAGATCCTTTAGCTAAATTTAGGTCATATTTTACGCAAAACGAGAATGAAATTTATTTGGACGGGAACTCCTTGGGGAAACTTCCGATACAAACAAAGGGAGTAATAGATAATCTCATTGAAGAACAATGGGGCAAAAAACTTATTCGAAGCTGGAATGACCACTGGTTAGCCCTTCCTAAGCGCATTGCAGAAAAGCTAGCGTTACTACTCAATGCATTACCTACAGAAATTGTAGTAGGCGAGTCAACCTCTGTGAATTTATACAAACTCATTCACGCCCTGGTACAATCGAAACAATTCCCAAACCAACTAATTACCGATTCCCTCAACTTCCCTACCGATAATTATATTTTGGAAGGAATAAGCCATCAGTTAAATTTACCTCAGCCCATTTGTGTTGGTTATTCTACTGATCTTAAAGCCGATCTCGATCGTTTAAGAGAAACCATCCAAAAAACGCCGGGCATTCTTTGCCTTAGCCTGGTTAGTTATAAAAGTGCCTATTGCTATCCCATGAAAGAACTCAATGCTTTTGCTGCAAAGCACAAAAGTATTATTGTTTGGGATTTAAGTCATGCAGTGGGTGCAGTACACATTGATTTTAAACAAAGTAATACTTTAGCAGCGATTGGTTGTACCTATAAATACCTCAACGGTGGACCCGGTGCACCTGCCTTTTTGTATTTAGCCGAACCGCTTATATCAAAGCTTTCAACCCCCATACAAGGTTGGTTTGGCCACAGGCGACCCTTTGATTTCTCACCAACCTTTGAAGCGGCAGAGGGCATCGAAAAGTTTGATGCAGGCACACCTCCCATACTTTCGCTAGCTGCACTGGAAATAGGCCTCGATATAACATTGGAAGCAGGGATTCAATCCATCCGAAAAAAAAGTGAATCATTGACTTCTTTTCTTGTGAGCTTAATTAAGGAAGAACTGCTACCCTTGGGTTTTAAGCTTGAAAGTCCTGTTGAGTTAAGTGAACGTGGATCACATCTCACCCTCTCGCATGCAGCTTCTTGGCGCATCTGTCAATGCCTATTGCAGGGTAAAAACAATGGACTTAAGATCATTCCTGATTTTCGCCCTGATAAATACATCCGATTGGGTATAGCTCCCTTGTATATCGGCTTTAATGATCTATTGCTGACGGTTGAGCGTTTAAAAGAAATTATATTGGAAAAGGAATTTGAGCAGTATGATGAACAGCGACCAACAGTGACTTAATAGTCGTGATGCCCTTCCTCTTCACATTCTTTATGTTCTTTGGAGTGTTTTTCGTGCTTCCCTCCCTTTTTCCTATGCTTAGCAATTTTTTCCTTCTGTTCTTTTGATAAGCTTTGGTGGTATTTCCCACGGGAGTGTTGAATGCCTCTATGCATTTCACGATAGGTTTTCTTTTGCGTTTCGCTTAGGGATTCAAAGAACTTTTTGCGGTGTTCTTTTTTATCCATAGAATCGTTTTTGAGTAACTGCTGTTGCTCTTCCGAAAGGGACTGCTTAAATTCAGCACGCAAGCTCTTTAAAATCTCCCTACGTTCTTTTAAAAGTTCCTTTTGTTGAGCTGTTAGCTCTCGTAATCGATTAATTTTTTGATTTTCCTCTACAACCGATTCAGCATCTGTTTGAGCAAAAATAGTTAGCGAAAAAAAGAAAAAAACAAAGTAACTAATGTGTTTTAAGTTTTTCATAATTGGGTATTAACTTATTAGAACTTGTAAAAGATAAAAAGTTTTAATTCAAGGCTAAATTTTCTTCAAAATTATCCAATAACGACTCTTGAATTACCTTGTCAAGGGCTTCTTCTTCCAGTAATAGTGTGTTCAACAATAGAGAAGTCACAAAAACATCTTCCTCAATGGGATCGGTTGCGGTGATAGCCTCAACATCTGGCGAAGGGCTTAATGTAAACACCAACAGCAAAGAAGCAGCAATTGCTAGGCTAGCAAAAAGAGTGCGTAAAGGTTGAACGCTGGTTTTCTTTTGCTTTGCAGTAGTGAGTTTCTCTCGAATCAACTTACGGCTATGATCAGAAAAACCTTCCGGTTGTTCAAATCCAAGTATACTTGCATGTTTATTGGGGTACTTTTCTTTTAATTTTTCCAAATCCTTCATACTATCGTTTGTTTGGTTAGATATTCTTTAATTTTTTTCTCCGCTTTATAATAAAGTGTTTTGATTGAATTCTCGTTGCGATCTAAAATAACAGCCATGTCCTTAAAGGTTAATTCATCAAAATATTTCAACGAAAACACATGCCGTTGGTTTTGCGGAAGTGTAGCTAAGGCTGCCTGAAAATGAGTTACCGTTTCGTTTGCATTAAAGTATTCGTCGGCTGTTAATGTTTGGATATAATTTGTGTCTATTTCATCAAGACGAAGATTGGCTTTTTTTTGGGTCAAGAAGCGCATGCATTCGTTATAGGCTATTCTGTAAATCCAAGTATCAATCTTACTATTCCCTCTAAATGAAGGAAGTCCTTTATGAATTCTAATCCAAGTGTTTTGCAATACATCTTGGGCATCGTTGTGTACCAAGACAATTTTACGAATCATCCAATACAATCGATCGTGGTGTTGATCTAGTAAATGATTTATATCAAATTCTTGGTGGTTGGACACGGTAGTTAATGCAATTTTATGTGATAAAGTGATTGCCATATTATTTAGACCCTCCTATGACAAAAAAGTTTTAATTTTTTTAAAACGTCAAAAAAAATATTTCAACCTCTCATTGGCTATGGATTAAACAACTTCAAACAAACCTGCAGCTCCCATACCTCCGCCAACACACATGGTTGAAACAACGTATTTAGCTCCGCGACGTTTTCCTTCTATCAATGCATGGGCAACCATTCTAGCTCCCGACATGCCATATGGATGCCCTATTGAAATTGCTCCCCCATTTACATTCATCAACTCATTTGAAATACCTAAATGATCGCGGCAATACAGAACTTGAACTGCAAAAGCTTCATTTAATTCCCACAAGCCAATATCGTTCATGGTCAAACCATTTTGCTTCAATAATTTTGGAATGGCGTAGATTGGTCCAATACCCATTTCATCGGGTTCGCAACCAGCAACGGCTACCCCTCTATAAATGCCCAAGGGAGTTAGATTGTGTTTGGCTGCGACAGAGGCTTCCATCAATACACTAGCTGAAGCTCCATCGGACAGTTGACTGGCATTACCAGCTGTGATGCAACCATCTTCAATAACGGGATTAAGACCAGCAAGCCCGTCCAATTGTGTGCTTGGACGATTGCCTTGATCTTTTTCTAAGGTAAAATCATGAAAACTGATCTCTTTGGTTTCACGATCCATTACCCCCATATTGGTTGTAGTGGCAATAATTTCATCATCAAATTTACCCGCTTCTTGAGCTGCAGCAGTACGTTGCTGGCTTTGTAATGCATATTCATCTTGGGCTTCACGACTAATGTTGTAGCGCTTTGCAACCACCTCAGCAGTTTGTAGCATGGGCATATAGATATGCTTGTGTTTTGCGACCAGAGCTTTGTCTACCATCCGATGGGTGTTCATGTGTTCGTTTTGAACAAGACTTATGGATTCAACACCACCACCAATGACAACATCCATTCCATCAGAAACGATTTGCTTGGCAGCTGTGGCAATGGCCATCATTCCAGAAGAACATTGACGATCAATACTCATTCCGCTTACAGTCGCAGGAAGTCCTGCAGCCAAAGCAGCCATTCGGCCAATATTCCCTCCTGTTGTTCCTTGTTGTAGGGCAGCTCCCATAATAACGTCATCTACTTGTGCAGGATCAACCCCAGAACGTTTTACCGCCTCTGCAATGGCAACCCCAGCCAAAGTGGGTGCCGAGCTGTTGTTGTAGGCGCCACGATAGGCTTTTCCAATGGGTGTTCTGGCTGTGGACACAATCAATGCTTCTCTCATATTTTTATTTTAAAATTTATTAACCCCTAAGGATTTAATTTCTAGATTTTATCAATTTTTATACCATCGATTAAGGTATTGTTAATTTTAACCCTAGCCTAAATTAGGGCTAAATTGTTTAACTTGAAACCAATTTATTTAGTGGCTAACACCCTATTTTGCTTATCTGTTTTTTTGTTTTCTGCTAAAAAGTTCAAATAAACCTCCTTGCCTTTGGGAGTAAGATAAGGATACAGAACTGCAAAGCAAGCTTCTGTTCCCTTGTAAACTCCATTGCCTTCTATTCGTTTTAAAGTAGTTTGCGCAAACCAAAAATGACTTGTCATCCAAATTTGATTAGCAAGCATGTCATATAGACCAGGAAAATCTTTGAGCTCCGGCTTCATATATCCCTTCCCTATGGCAATGAAATTTAAATTTTTAATCATTTGAATATCTTCTTTGACTCTGTTCTCCATCTGCTCCCTTAAATCGGGATGCGCACGAAGGATGTTTTGGGTTTCTAAATAAAAAAATTTAAAATCATTTTCAAATTGTAAGAAAATTTTTGTCAACTCCAAGATAATACCATCATTGACCAACAGGGAATTTTGTTTAATTCTATGGTCCAAAACATAACTCAAATATCCACAAACAGCATACATGAGGTCTTTCTTTTTTGGAAAATGATAATTGAAATTACTCAATGAAACATCCGCAGCATCTGCAATATCTTGATTTATGACATTATAAACTCCATTCGAATTAAATAGCTCAATGGCTTTTTGAATAATTTTTGCTTTTGTGGGATTGAGTTTAGTCATCAATAATGATTGTATGTAAAATACAAATTTATTTAATTATCTTGTATTAATAGTTTTATTTAATCTATTTTTAAGCGATTAACTTAATAGCAGATGAAACTAAGCTCAAAAATTAAATTGCTCTATGGCTTAGGTTTCTCCGCGCAGGGTATTAAAGACGCCCTATTTCAACTTTTCCTTTTTTTTTACTTTAGTCAAATACTGGGATTGAGTGCAACCTATACTGGTTTGGCCACTGTTATTGCTCTTTTATTTGATGCTTTAAGTGACCCATGGATTGGCACCCTCTCCGATCGATGGAAGTCAACACTATTAGGAAGAAGACATCCCTTCATGTATATGTCTGCGTTACCCTTAGGATTATTTTTGTATATTTTATTTTCTCCTCCAGCTGGTTTAGGTGAAATTGGTCTTTTCCTTTGGTTAACAACTTTTTCAGTATTAGTTCGTTTTGCTCTAACCCTGTTTATCGTTCCGAGTATGTCTTTGGGTGCAGAATTAACTGACGACTACGATGAACGCACCACCGTGACCAGTTATCGTGTCATGTTTTCCTCTTTCATTGGCCCAATTATTTTGATTTTTGGTTTGGTATTTTTCTTTACCCCTACTGCTGAAAACGCCAATGGCTTATTCAATGAAACAGCCTACTCAAAATTCGCATTAGTTTGTGGGTTATTAGCTAGCACGAGTATCCTTGTCAGCACATATGGAACACAATCTACAATTCCCACTTTACCTAAATCAATTGAAAGCCCAAAAGAAAATGGCTTTGCTGGATTAATGAAAAAGGTAAAAGCAGCTCTACAATTGAGTGCATATACTAGCCTTGTAAAATATAGTATGACCATTTATACTGGCCTTGGAGTGGGAACTGTACTGACAACATACTTTACTACCTACTATTTTGAACTTTCTGAAAAAGAACTGGCTGGACTTCCTATTGCAGCAGCATTGGGCGGAATTACTGCCCTGTATGTTGCCCCTTTAATGGGTAAACATCTGGATAAAAAGAAAAGTGTTATCCTAAGTTCGCTCGGTTTAGGGATTTTCTTTTGCCTTCCCTTTCTTTTACGGTTGGTAAATTTGTTCCCTGAAAATAACAATCCGAATTTACTTCCCTGTTATCTGCTAACTCTATGGATCGCCTACACTTTTCTATGGGTTTCTATTTCAACAACCAACTCAATGATGGCTGAAGTGGTGGATCAATTTGAATCGCTTTACAAAAAACGAAATGAAGGATTCTTTTTTTCGACTATGTCATTTGCTTATAAATGTACAGTAGGTTTAGGCTACTTTGTTGGCGGATTGTTGTTGGATCTTATTCAATTTCCCACCAAAGTAACAGATATCAATAGTATTGATCCCAACGCGATTCATGGTCTTGGTTTAATTGGCGGGCCAATTTTATTGGTTTTTTACCTTGTTTCTATTGTATTTATTCGCCATTATCCAATCGATAAAACAACTTATTTAGAAATTAAGAATAAGATATATAGTTAGTTTTTTTTACTGTAATTTGTATATTGCATACAAAATTTTATGTTACTAAATTCAAATAAACAACAGCATTAATCGTTCAGTAGATGATTCTAGACAGTATTATCATAGGAGGAGGGTTTGCAGGGATTGGAGCTGCAATTCAATTGAAAAAATCAGGATTAAATAATTTTGTTTTATTGGAGCGAAAAGATAAAATTGGTGGAACATGGCGCGACAACACTTATCCTGGTTGTGCTTGTGATATTCCTTCACATTTGTATTCTTACTCATTTGAGCTTAACCCCGAATGGTCTGAATCTTTTTCTCCTCACCATGAAATCTTAGGCTACCTAAAACACTGCGTAACCAAGTATGAAATTGAACCTCATATCAAATATAAAACAACTGTAACAGAAGTCCGGTTTAATGCATTAGTTGGGAATTGGACAATTACAACGAATGATAAGCGAACCTATACTAGTCGAACGGTTATATCCTGTTCTGGACCCCTAAACGAACCTGCCTATCCCAGCATTAAGAATAAAGAACTATTTAAAGGAGAATGTTTTCATTCCATGCACTGGAATCACGACTATGACCTAACCAACAAGAAGGTTGCCGTAATTGGTACAGGTGCTAGTGCCATACAATTTGTCCCTAAAATCGCTGAACAGGTTAAAGAACTAAGCATTATTCAGCGAACAGCTCCGTGGATTGGTCCAAAATATAACCAAGTTAATACTGAAAAATCTAAGAATAGATTTCGAAAAATTCCAGGCTATCAATTGTTCTGGAGGGAAATCATTTATTGGTTTTTAGAGCTAAGGGGGTTGAGTCAATACAAAGATAACAGTATCCGTAAATGGAGGAAAAAGGAAGCTATCGATCATTTAAACTCCCAGATAAAAGATCCTGAGTTAATAAAAAAACTAAGGCCGTCTTATGAAATTGGCTGCAAGCGCGTGCTAATCTCTGATGATTATTATCCCACCTTCGAAAAAGACAATGTAACCCTAATAACGGATGCCTTAGATTCATTCACGCCAAACGGAATTAAGACCAAAGATGGTAAAGAAACCAAAGTTGATGCCATCATATATGGCACAGGTTTTAAAACAACCACCTTTGCACATATATATCCCATAATTGGATTAAATGGACAAAACCTAATTAAAGAATGGAATGACAATGGTGCCGAGGCATTTAAAGGCATAAATGTGAGTGGTTTCCCCAATCTTCTCTTTGTGGTTGGACCAAATACAGGCCTTGGACACAACTCCATTATTCATATGATGGAATCTCAATTCAACTATATAGTGGACTACATCAAAAAACTTAAGAATAGCCCTACACCTCATACTTATTTTGATGTGAAATTAGAGAAACAGAAAGCATTTAATGAGAAAATTCATGCTAAACTTAAGGATATGATTTGGTCCACGGGGGGATGCAATAGTTATTACCTCAAAGACGGCACAGGAAAAAACACGTCTATTTGGCCAGGTACAACAATGAAATACCGAAGAATAACAAAACACGCCTCATTGAGTGATTTCTCCATAGTGACCCCTTGATAAAAATATATCCATAAAGAAAGATTTACTTAAAATTCATGGGCTATTGGTTGTATTTCTCTAGCCCTTTTACAAGTGCACCCAAATCTAAATTTGAGAACAAGGCATGTTAAAATTTGGAAAAAAGATGAAAAAAGCACTTTTTATCACCCAAAAGCAGATCAACCTAAACATATTTTACACACATTGGTAAATATTTCATCAAAAAATTGGGAAGATTGAAAAGCATCAGGTAAATTTAGAAAGCCTTTTGAAACCTGAGAAAGCATAGAAAGGTGATGAATTGGTTGTTCAACCCTCTATGCAAGGAGAAATTGTTTGTACAGTAAATTAACAAAGAGACCCATATGTTTACAAAGAAAACAATGGTGATTTATCTTTATTGTATGCAGCAGTAGGAGAACAATCGATCGGCATTGTTAAATTAAAACCAGACTATAATGAATAATCCAACAAACGACGTCACATTTGATTTTAAATTCTATGAATGGGAAAAAAAGTTCAAAGACAAAGCTTTTCTTCGCCAACCTTTTGGAGATAGCTGGGAAGAATATACATGGGGTGAGGTTGGACAATATGCACGTAAATTAGCTACTGGATTACAGTCGTTGGGCTTACGCGAAAATGCGCATATTGGGCTCATCTCAAAAAACTGTAGAGAATGGATCATAGCAGATCTTGCAATTATGATGGCTGGTTATATTAGTGTACCCTTTTTCCCAACTCTCAATGCAAAAGAAATTAAAACTTTACTCACCTTTGGTGATGTAGACCTTTTGTTTGCTGGAAAGGTTGAAAATTGGGAGGAACAAAAAGTAGGTGTCCCTGAGGGGCTCCCCATTATAGCCTTTCCAACCTATAGCAAGCATTCCAATATTACAGCTGCTCACCAATGGTATGATTTTATCAATCAGTTTGACCCATTACAAACACCCCATGTTCCAAAATTAAATGATACTTGGACGATCATTTTCACTTCTGGAACCACAGGGAATCCAAAGGGTGTTGTCTTGGATTATTTGGCCAATAGCAAAACAGAGTTGCTTACGCTTGAATCCAATCCAATGAAGATTGATTTTAATGGAAATAATGATTTCTTTTCCTATCTTCCCTTGAACCACATAGCAGAAAGAATTGTCGTTGAATTTGCCTCTTTTCGATTTGGTGGAACGATTTCGTTTACCGAAGGTTTGGATGTTTTTGCCAAAAACCTCAGTGACGTCCAACCCACAGTATTTTTTGCTGTTCCGCGAATATGGACCAAATTCCAAATGGGAATTCTATCCAAAATACCCCAAAAAAAATTATCGAAACTGTTGAAAATCCCTCTACTCTCATGGGCATTAAAACGCAAATTCAAGAAAACTTTGGGCCTCTCCCGAGCAAGAGCCATTATTTCTGGAGCTGCGCCCATGCTTGAAATCCAACGGGCATGGTTTAGAGAGGTTGGGATTCCAATCACCAATGGATACGGAATGACAGAAAACAGTGCCATTACCTCTCAACTCGATGCCCGTATTACAGATAGACCTGGCTCTGTAGGATTAGCACAACCCGAAGTAGACATCAAAATTGACCCTGATACATCGGAAATTCTAATGCGAGGTCCATTTGTAATGAAAGGCTACTATAAACAACCTGAGTTAACTGCTGAGGTGATAAAAGATGGATGGTTACATACTGGAGATCAGGGACATATGGACGAAGATGGGTTTTTATACATTACAGGACGTGTTAAAGACATGTTTAAAACCTCAAAAGGAAAATACATTGAACCCCTCGTTCTTGAGAGTTACTTTGCCGATATTGTAGACTTTGAACAGATATGTGTAGCTGGTCTTGGACTACCTCAGCCCATTTTATTGGCTGTCCTATCTGAAATAGGAAAGGCTAAATCAAAGAAAACAATTACTGCCTTTTTAAATAAACGACTTGAAGCTGTCAATGAAAAGCTAGAGGGCTACAAAAAAATAGCTGCCCTAATTATTGTCAAAGAAGAATGGACAGTAGACAATGGTCTTACTACCCCAACATTAAAAATTAAACGAAATAATATTGATAAAAAATATCAAGAGAACTACTCCAACTGGCACAACGACCCATCGACTATATTATTTGAGACCTAGATTATCTTGGAGAAAGAAACCTTATCCCATCTTTCTGATCATTTCATTCAGAAAGCCCGATTTTCCCCTATCAAGGAACTAATTGTAGGAGAAACTGGCTTTGCCTTCAATGGAAAAGTACGCTTGTATTATGAAATACAACGTCCAAAAACAACACCCAAAGGGAGTGTTCTACTCATTAGTAGAAATGCCAATACCTTACTTTTCTGGTCACAAGAATTCATTGAAGTATTTGTAAAAAAGGGGTATAATGTTATTCGTTTCGACCATAGAGGGATTGGACTTTCTGACCGCATTGAGGGTTGGAACAAAAAAAATGCTTACAAGCTCGAAGACATGGCTCGAGATGGAATGGCAGTATTGGATTGCTTGAAGGTCAAAAATGCGCATATTATTGGTGCCTCCATGGGAGGAATGATTGCACAACGCTTCGCTTACCTATTCCCAAATGTTAGCTTATCGCTTTGCAGCATAATGTCTTCTGGCTACTATTACGACCCAACTCTAGTGGCACTAAATTCAAACATGAAACGAAATTTTAGGGAATTATTCTTGGCTTTTTATCGTGCAAAACAAAATTTTGATCAACAAGTCCGTGCACACATCGTGGAACGAAACCTTTGGGTGGGAAATGGAGAATATGAAATAGATATCCCTGAAATAATCAATGAAGTGAGCTATGAAATAAAATTCCGTAAAGGCTATAATAAAATGAGTTTTACACAGCATGTAACTGCTATAAAAAAATCAGGCTCCTTCCTTGAAAAGCTAAAAGAAATTAAAGCCCCATCCCTTGTCATTCATGGAGATTCCGACCCATTAATCGATATAAGTCATGCAAAAAAATACCTAAGTTGCTTAAAAGAAGGAAAATCTTATTATCTTTCAGGAATGGGACATGATATCCCGAAAGAATACACCCCTCGAATCACTAACCAGATACTTATCTTATTTGCTGCGTCTGAAAACCAGTAATTATTAAATCAAACAATTATGAAAAAAA
>ENA-OUOG01002198-OUOG01002198.1-marine-metagenome-genome-assembly--contig:-NODE-2198-length-20785-cov-5.762266_pt1 | contig 20785 bp, 15 predicted proteins | sample MGYA00248635_ERZ508505 | MGnify/ENA primary metagenome ERZ508505 (study PRJEB26176, sample SAMN06267871) | marine metagenome | isolation source: Saanich Inlet, British Columbia, Canada | place: Pacific...
TGCACCAAAATCACAGATGAGACCATTCGTATCGACGCCTGTTCAACCGATGGCTTACCGGGGATAAAGAGCATTGTTTCGGTTGAGATAAGACATAATCCTCGCACCAAAAAAGATAGGAATCTGGGTTTCTTTGTCACGAATTTTATCTCTCACAAAGTCAGAATGGGACAGCTTAATCATATCTTGCGACGAAGATACAACCGGCGCAAAGGAGCGAAATTTATTGAGTAAACCACTCAGCAATGCGATCTGAACGTTATGTGAATAGTCGGCTACGTTGAGGGCCTGCCCCTTGCCATCACAATTACCTACACTACATTGGGCAGATATGTTTATCCGCCAAACACATAGCACAGCAATCCGAAATGGAATTAGTCGGCTAAAGCGTAGCTTTTTGTTATTCGATGCGGCCTCAGGGCAAGCTATTCCAATCACGCAAATTTAAAAAGTATCTAATAACTCAAAATTTAGCCGATTGGCTTCTTTGGTATGACAAACTTAAGAGCTCACTTCCAAAGTATCCAACCCCTTCGCCCTCAAAATTGGCATTATAATTGCTAAATAAATTTTAAGTTTTTGGAATGTAAATAATCTGACGCAAGACCTAGGATCGAACGACATGCGGATTTGAGCTCCAAAAAAATTTATATTGGTACAGCAACTATCTAACTCGGACATAGGAACTTATCTAAATGACAGCAGCTCTCGATGCACTCTCGGATTGTTCGATTTTGGTGACCGGCGGTACTGGTTCATTCGGCAAAGCACTTATTGCGAAACTATTGTCGATGGATATCCCTCCACGGAGAATTGTCGTATTTTCTCGCGATGAGCTGAAACAATATGAGATGAGTTGTGAGGCTCCTTTTTCTGACAACAGGGTCCTGCGATATTTTCTTGGTGACATCCGAGACAAAGAGAGACTTAAACGTGCTCTAGAGGAAATCGAATTCGTTGTTCACGCAGCGGCATTAAAACAAGTCCCAGCGGCGGAATATAACCCTTTCGAATTCATAAAAACCAATGTAATCGGTGGACAAAATCTTGTAGAGGCTGCGCTTGATACCGGCGTAAGACGGATCGTCGCGCTGTCAACCGACAAAGCAGCTGCTCCCGCCAATCTCTACGGCGCTACAAAACTATGTAGTGACAAACTTTTTGTCGCGGCAAACGCTATCAAAGGGGAACGGGACTTCAGAACATCAGTAGTTAGATATGGGAATGTAATGGGAAGTCGAGGTTCAGTGATTCCATTTTTCCAGAAAATGAAATCAAATGGCATTCTCCCAATCACACATCCGGATATGACACGCTTTAACATTACGCTTGATGAAGGCGTAGATATGGTCTTGTGGGCCATCTCGAATATGCTGGGCGGCGAAATTTTTGTCCCCAAAATACCATCTTATAAAATTTTAGATGTGGCCGAAGCCGTCTGTCCAAAATGCGAAAAGCCAATAGTAGGTATTAGACCAGGTGAGAAGCTTCATGAAGAAATGATTACTCGTTCGGATGCGCCATCAACGATTGACATTGGACCTTACTACGCTATCACACCCTCAACCGCTACAGATTTCATTGGGAAATTTTTACTGCATCATGACGGACGAATTGTCCAAGAGGGATTTCACTATTCATCGGATAACAATGACAACTTTTTATCGGTTTCTGAAATAGAACAGCTTATTAAAGACGAGGGTCTCTGATGCCCCTAAATAATTCTCGAGACGCGTTGCTCATTGGCGCGGGAAATATCGGCGCTCTATATGATTTGGATAGCAATCCAAATGAAGTTTCCCGAACCCATTTGTCCGCCCTTACCAAATGTAAAAAAATCGAATGGGTAGACGTAATAGAACCGAATCCTATCACCATTCAGCGAATCAAAAAAAATCCAAAAGTTCGATACTGCTACGCATCACTGCGGGAACTCGAGGCTCATTGTAGCGAATACCGGATAGCCTGCGTCGCGACCCCAAGTGACACCCATTTTTCCATGCTCAAATCTTTAGATAAGTCTTCGATCTCCATAGGGCATGTCCTCTGTGAGAAGCCTCTGTTCTCAGAATTTAGCGAATTCAAAACTCAGGTATCAGAAGTCAGAACGATGAAGTTTCCTGTCACCGTAAACTACTCAAGAACGTGGAGTTTAGGCAATATCAATTTGCTCAACAACGCCGCTCGTCACGATCTAGGGGCTTTCACATCGGGGATCGCATCTTATGGGAAAGGTTTGAAAAATAACGGGTCTCATATGATTAACCTTCTGATGCAGATATTCGATGGAGTTCCCGAAATAAGCTATGTCAGCAAATCGAGCGTCGACGGCAATAATGGCGATCAGACTATATCGTTTGGACTACTCATCAATCATTCAGACGTGATGGTCATCGCCACATCTTCGTCTTCATTTTCCATGTTTGAGATTGACTTAAGATTCGAGCGCGGTCGATTACTCCTTAAAGATGGAGGTCGCACAATCGAACACTATTCGCCGCGCCCCGATCCTGACTATCTCGGATATCATTCGCTTGAGAAAAGTTTTTCAGAGAAAACCGATCTATCAGAAGCTCTGGAAAAGGCAATTGACGCAGTGGTCTCAACTTCAGAAAGCTTGAACTTCGAGCAAGCAGTCATGACCGCAACCACTTATTTTAAAATTGAGTCAGAACATAATCAGATAGAGAGAGGCAGTGTCTATGTTTAGACCAAGGAATACCTTGAGGCTTCAAGAGCAAGCGGCTGTCCAGCAAGTTATGGAAACCGGGAGCCTATCCGACTTTTTAGGATGCTGGCACGAAAAGAAGTTTTTTGGTGGGACATCAGTAAAGGCTCTCGAGAACAAATTCAAAGACAAATTTGGTGTCAAGCACGCCATCTCAGTTAACTCGTGGACAAGTGGACTCATTTGCGCCATAGGTGCCCTAGGACTCGAGCCCGGAGACGAGGTAATAACGACGCCATGGACCATGAGCGCAACTGCCATGGCAATTATCCACTGGAATGCGATCCCTATTTTCGCAGATATAGACCCAAATACTTACAACCTTGATCCTGAGTCGGTAAGAAGATCGATCACCCCAAAAACGAGAGCAATTCTCGCAGCTGACATCTTTGGACTACCCTGTGACATAGAGGCTCTTTCGAAGATTGCACAGGAGAATGGACTTCGACTCTTGACAGACAGCGCACAGGCACCCGGTGCGCGAATCGGCAAAGAATATTGCGGCATCCAGGCTGACATCGGCGGATTCTCTTTCAATTACCATAAACACATTCATTGTGGAGAAGGAGGGATGGTTGTAACAAATGACGATAACCTCGCGGAACGCGTCGCACTGATCAGAAATCACGCCGAGTCAGTCGTGAGCGGTCTCGGAGTCACAGACCTAGCGAATATGATCGGGTTCAACTTTCGCATGACAGAGATTGAGGCAGCGATTGCGTATGAGCAGCTTGATCTGCTTGACGAAGTCGTAGCAGAAAAACAGCGACAAGCGAGGATCTTGGATTCGCTGCTCAGTCTAGAGCCAGGTATGACCGTACAGGTGATTCCAAAAAACCTTAAAAGCGCTTACTACATCTATCCTATGCGGCTTGATGTCGCCAGAATTCCCAACGCCCGGGCAAAGCTAGTAAAGAAAATTGTAGAACTCATCCCGGTGATGGAGACCTACCAAAATATCCACCTGCTACCAATGTTCCAAAACAAGATCGCTTACGGTAATGGAGGGTTTCCTTGGACCGTCAGCGATAGGAACTCAGAAGTCAGCTACGAAAAGGGCATCTGCCCTGTTGCAGAAGAACTATTCGATAGCTCCTTTATCGGAATCCCAATGTGCTCCTATGATTTTTCAGATGATGAAATCTATCAGATAGGGATTACTCTCAGAGAGGCGTGGCGAGGTATCTACAGTGGCCAGTCTTGATCGGTTTTTCACACCACGAACGCTAGTCGCCTGCCATGACGCAGGGGCGGCTCAGATGATCATCGACAACACATCAGAGGATGTACTCCGTGCCTGCATGTTGGTGCTCAGAGGACCAGCAACCAGAATTTTCTCTAACTATGGTTCGATCGATGTTGATCAACCACTATCGCTCACCGACGTTGATAACGTTATAACTGGCACAGGATGGCAACACACGCACGAGTTTCGGGTACTGGCGGAGGCGGATCGAAAAGGGATTCCAAACATTGCCGTAGTTGATCGGGCAACTAACTTGCAGCTCAGATTTTTACGTGGCGGCCATACAGTTTCGCCCTCCGTAATCCTTATTCCAGAGTATGAGATATCCAAACTACCCAAGGGCTTCAATAAAAAAAATATCGAAGTTTTCGTTGACGACAGCTGGCTTCGACAGGTTGAGACAATTCGACGAAAGGCCTTGCAAAATCCTGCTCTTGACTCGATTTTTATTGGCCAACCCTTGGTCGACAACGAGGGAATACCTGATTTTGATATCCAGTATCGGTTCCTTAGGCAATGGCTAGACTTACAGGTGAACGGCGGCCTAAATGGCTTCAGGCCCCATCCGTCTGATAGATCAACACTACCAGCCGACCTGAAACACAGGGTGGTACTCTCAGACTCTAGAACAACTGCGATCGAGGACATTTCACGCGCGAGCGCAGTGATTGGGATCGATTCTTTTCTTTTAGAACTCTCAATCGAGGCGAGAAAGAAGACATTCCGTTGTTTCGTGTCTAAGAATCAGCTAAAGATTGAGGAGTTCCACCGGTGACGCCACAACGAAAAGTCGTAGCAATTATCCCAGCACGCTCAGGTAGCAAGAGAATACCGGGTAAGAACATCAAAGAATTTGAAGGGATCCCCATGATCAGCAGGGCCATCCAAATACTACTGGAAGCAGAACTCTTTGATGAGGTCGTGGTTAGCACGGACTCCCCCGACATCATTAGTACCAGTAGTGCCGCAGGCGCTACAAGTTGTGTCACGAGGCCAAAGGAACTAGCCGACGATCACACTGCAACCAAACCAGTGATCCAACATGCTCTAAGTGAGCTCACCCTGAGCGATGACGACGCAGTCTGTTGTGTATACCCATGTAACCCGTTCTTGAACCCCGAGACCCTTAGGAAGTCGCTCGAGCTCTTGGTAGAGAACAAGGAATATTTCTGCCTGCCCGTGATCGAGTACCCGCACCCGGTACAGAGGGCATTTACACTCGACCAGCGATCGGTCATTACCAAACGAGAGCGACACTTTGAACTCTCAAGGACACAGGATCTTGAGGCCTGCTACCACGACGCAGGTTCATTCTACTGGGGCATCAAAAGTCTCTGGATGTCTGAACTTGGGCTCCACTCTCAATCCTTGGGGTTGCCAGTATCGCGGACAGAGGGGCTCGATATCGATACGCCAGACGACTGGTCTTTCGCGGAACTGCTCTACAGGGCCAGGGAACTAGGAGATCTGCAATGACAGCTAACCGAAACACGAACGATGAACCACACGTGGAAAAAGTTTCCATGGACTTAATTCCCTACGGTCGACAGATGATTTCGAATGATGATATTCAAGCTGTGGTGGACGTCCTACGATCAAGCCACCTCACCCAAGGTGAGGCTGTACCGGCCTTTGAATCATCAATGGCAAAACGAGTGGAATCCAATTTCGCAGTAGCGACCAACAGCGCTACGTCAGCACTCCACATCGCTTGCCTCGGTCTCGGACTTGGCCCTGGTGACGCCCTCTGGACCTCCCCAGTCTCATTCGTTGCGTCTGCCAACTGTGGGCTGTACTGCGGGGCGACCGTGGACTTCGTGGACGTGGACTCGGTCACCGGCAGACTCTGTACTGGCGCGCTTCAAAAAAAATTAGAAGAATCTGAGATTAACGGAACGCTGCCTAAGATTGTTATCCCGGTCCACCTAGGCGGAAACTCCTGCGACATGATCGGAATTAAAAAACTCGCCGACCGCTACGGATTCAAGATCATTGAGGACGCGTCACATGCGGTCGGTGCAACATACGAGAATCAGCCAGTAGGATGTTGCCGATACAGCGACGCGGTTGTGTTTAGCTTCCATCCGGTGAAGATCATCACAAGCGGCGAAGGAGGGATGGTCACAACGAATGACCCGGACCTCGCCCAAATGCTTCAAATGCTTAGAAGTCACGGAATAACCAGGGACAGCACAAGACTACTGAGCCACGCCCCCGGTAACTGGTACTACGAGCAGCAACTCCTTGGGTTGAACTACAGACTCAGTGATATCCATGCCGCCCTAGGAAACAGCCAGCTTGACCGACTCGATCAATTTATCGAGCAGCGGAGGCGACTGGTCCGCGTCTATAATGCCCATTTGCAGATACTGCCGATCGCGATACCAGATGAAAATGAATTAAATACTTCCTCATGGCACCTCTATCCGGTAAGGATCCTCGAAGATAGCCCAACGACTCGGAGAGAGCTCTACGACGCCCTAAGCACAAAAAAAATTGGTGTGAATGTCCACTATATTCCGATCTACCGGCAACCCTTCTTCGCGCAGCTAAAGAAGAAACCAACTGATTTTCCAGGCTCAGAGATTTACTACGAGTCGGCACTCACCATCCCACTGCATCCGGGTCTCTCACAAGAGACAATCGGCCACATATGTAGTGAGATCGGCAAAGCGCTCGGATGAAATAACAACATGAAAAAGACTAAGACCAGCGGAAATTGTATAGGAAAAAAACGCTCAGTATTGTTTCTGGGATACGACGAACATGAGACCACTATTATAAAGGCAACACAGAGCCGTGGGGTTGATGTCTATCACTCCACATCCCTCGATCGTAGTCATATCAAGACTGACCTCGTAATAAGTTTTGGCCTACGCGAAATCATCTCGGTGCGGGACATAAAACATTGTCGCGCGCCAATCTTGAACATCCATATTTCTTACCTTCCGTACAATCGAGGCGCCCACCCGAATTTCTGGTCCTGGTACGATGAGACCCCGGTCGGTGTATCAATTCACCGAATCGATAGCGGACTAGACACGGGCCCTATCGTCCTTCAACGCTTGATCAATATCGATGATAGCAAAACAACCTTCCGCCAGAGCCACCAGACCCTGATAGCCGCGGCTGAGGCACTTTTTTTAGATAATCTGGATCCGCTAATTAAAGGGGATTGGGAAGAACGTCCCCAACAAGGCGGTGGGACATATCACAGAAAAAGCGAACTCCCGACAGGCTTTTTGGGCTGGAACCGAATCATCAAAGAGGAAATCGCAAGACTCAAATACGGAGAGCAAGATGTCTCAGTTGCAAATTGATGGCGTCGCGGTCGGAAAAAACACGCGGCCCTACCTTATCGCTGAAATATCGGCAAACCATAATGGATCTATAGAAAAGGCCAAGGAATGCATCACTGCTGCCGCACGAGCCGGGGCTAGTGCAGTCAAAATCCAGACATACACAGCTGATACTATGACCATAGACAGCCAGAGTGATGACTTTTTAATCAAGAAAGGCCTCTGGGAAGGAAAGACGCTGTATGAACTATACGGAGAGGCCTGTACCCCGTTCGAGTGGCATGCAGAACTCTTTAAACACGCGGGCGAGCAAAAAATAACTCTCTTCTCTTCACCATTCGACGAAACTGCCGTCGACTTGCTCGAATCCCTCAACACGCCAGCATACAAGATCGCTTCATTCGAGCTGATCGACCTGCCCTTAATTAGTTACATCGCCAGCAAAGGGAAACCAATGCTCATGTCGACAGGCATGGCCTCCAAAGCAGAAATCCGCAGGGCGGTTGACACAGCCGCGCAAAACGGATGCGAGCAAATTGGTCTGTTCCACTGCATCAGCGGTTACCCGACTCCGCTAGAGGAGGCTAACCTGTTGAGTATCCAGGGGCTCAGCAGAGAGTTTGATCTTCCTGTGGGTTTATCAGATCACACGATAGGAAACACGGCGGCGGTTGTCGCAACAGGGCTGGGCGCTACGTTCTTTGAGAAGCACTTCACTCTTGATAGAAAAGACCCGGGACCCGACTCGGCGTTCTCTATCGAGCCGGAAGAGTTAGCCGCACTGAAGCTAGACCTCGAAAACGCGCACATGAGTATTGGGGCCGAGTTGGTTGACCGAACAAGATCCGAATCAGAAAATCTAATATTCCGTAGATCACTTTATTTCGTAACAGACCTTCGAGAGGGGGAGACTATCACCGACAAGCATGTAAGGCGCATCCGTCCCGGTTTTGGTCTAGAGCCGAGATATCTCGACACGATTCTCGGAAAAAAAGTCATAAAGGATATCCATCGTGGACAACGCGTCAGTTGGGACTGCATCGAGAAATAGTCAGATCATGACGCACTTTGTTCTTGTACTCTCACACATGCTCCGGCGAGACGGATCGCTCAACCAAGAGTCAACCAAAAGAGCTCTCAAGGGAGCAGAAATCTTCAAGGCCAAAAACGCCGAGTTCATTATCACCTCTGGTAGCAGTGTGCGTGTCCACGGTGACAAAGCAATCGCCGACGTTACGCGTGATTTTTTGATAGAACAGTGCGGTATTGGTGGGCAATGCATCATCGCAGACACCCGATCCAGGGACACGGTGGGGGACGCATATTTCGTATCTGATCATCTGAACGCTTCCTCGAGAGTAACGATTGTAACCAGCGCGTACCACGTTAACCGGGTCAAGCATATATTCAATTTCTTCTTATCTGGCCAGATAGAAATCAAAGTAATAGGGATAGCCCATCCAGTGGGTCCTGAACTCATCGCCCACGAAAACGAATCGTTGAGCAAATTCATTACACAATTTCCTTCCAGTGATCTTTCTCGAAAAGAATTTTTTGAGGTGTTACGAACCAAGCACCCACTCTATAATGGTAAAGTTTTTCCGCGCCTGACTATTGCTGAAGATAAAAAAAGATGATCTTGCAATCAGCTGACTCCGAACTCACAATCAAACCGTTTCAGAAACGAGACATTTGCATCAATTATCTCCGCTGGCTGAACGATCAGTCTGCGATGCGCTTCAGTAACCAGCGGTTTCAAACGCACACCCCGGAAAGTTCTAAGCGATACCTTGCCAGTTTCAAGAATACACCTAACCAGTTTCTTGCGATTCACGACCGGCAAGAAAATCTCGTCGGTACTATGACTATGTATTTTCAGGACATTCATGGGACAGTTGACCTAGGAATCATGGTGGGGCCTGAATATTCTGGCCGCGGATTCGGCGCACGTGCCTGGCTCGCCTTGATGAAACACTTGGAGGGGAACAAGAGTATTCGAAAAATAACTGCTGGATGCGCGAACTTAAACACGCCGATGATTAGGCTAGCTGAAAAGAGCGGGATGACTCTGGAGGGTCGGCGTCTGCAGCAAGAGGTCTACGACGAGGTCGCAGTTGACATACTCCTCTACGGAAAACTGACCCGCTAACCCTGCGTGGCAAAAAAAGCCAACACTATTCCTAAAGAACGGCAAGTTATTGCCGACATAAGATCTATAGATGAAATAATTTGAGCCTATGGACCTTAGATGCAAATCTCCGACACGACAGCGTTAGTCCTCGACCGTTATCTTCTAGGTGGAGCTACTACCGGACCCGCAGGTGAGTCAACAGGGCCGGGTAACACGAAACCGCTCAGCCAGTGGACCGGGGCAGAGATAAGCGAGTTCGCCCCAAAGATAGCAATCGCCGACAAGCTGTCAGATACCTCGTCTGCTATAGCCGTGGTCGAGCTTAGGAAGGGTTCCCTCGACGAGCTCTCCGACCACCTATACAAAATGCTGACACAGGTCGAGCTAGCTGAGCAGGCCACCCTCGATGGTGATCGGCGGACTGTGGCCGCGACTGAGGCAGAACTGGCCCGACTTGAGACAGAGCTCTCAAAGTTTGTCGGACAGAATACCAATGGACAGATCACCAACACAGTCGCATCCGATGCGGCCTCCCAGATCGATAACCAAGTGATCAGGATCCTCGACACACAGTCGCCGTCGGTTAGCTCTCAGTACCTTGCCGCGATTGAGGTCGACATGGCAACGGTGATAACCCACGCACACTCCGCTGCGGGCTGCCCCATCTGCGCGGCTATGTTGGCATCCGAGCCACCGTTTGATCCAGAGTTGGCCCCCGCCGCAGCCACTAAAACTGCGGCTGAGTTTGGGTCCGCGAGTGTGGGCGACACCGGCACGAACTATATCGACTCTCTCATCTCGGGATATAAGTGGGATATCGATCCTAGTGAGACCTTGACCTACTCGATGTATGACTCGACTGTGGGTTTATCGTATTCCGGCTGGATACCCTACGAACTAGGTTCGGAAGAAGCCAACATGAAAATAGCGTTCGACACTTGGGATACCTACTTACCATTCGCACTCGAGGAGGTCGATGAGACGGGCACTACAGTTGGTGATCTGCGGGCGATGTACAACGATATCAGCGCATCAAATGCGGCGGAGGGCTCTGCGGCGCAGGGAGCCTATCCTCAGGGCTACGCTAGCTCCGGCGACTCCTACTACCACCTGAACTACACCAATGGCGTCGCCGACTCTGAACAGGGCTCACTCGCGTCCAACCTAGACTTTAGCGTGGGAACATATGGTTTCCTGACCGCGATTCACGAAATCGGTCACAATCTCGGGCTCAAGCACCCATTTGGTTCAGGCACCGTACTGCCAACAGGAAATGAGGATATCCGCAACTCAGTTATGGCCTACTCGAGCATTAACGACATCAATCTAAACTTCAGCTGGACGGATAATAGCTACAGCTATTCGGCCGAATCGGTCGTCCCTATTACCCCGATGGTCTACGACATCGCAGCAGTCGAAAATTGGTACGGCTCGGTCACTGACGCCAACACTGGAAACACGACCTACACCTACACCGACGCAACCGAAATCAAGGCAATCCTCGACTCAGATGGCACCGACACGATTGACGTGTCTAGTATGGGTCAGCGCTCGATTATCGACTTAACACCAGGCGCCTATTCCTCCCTGGGGTACTGGTCGACCTCAGACCAGGTCACGTATTACGCAGGGGAAATCGGTGTCAGCGAATCAACGATACAAAGCATCTATGACCTTTACTCTTCGATTGATGAGTCCAGTAACATTAGCGGCGGCGTGACCCGAAGTGGTGGAATCTATCAAAGTCAGGACAACCTAGGTATTGCTTACAGTTCAACGATCGAGAACATCATTGGAAGCTCTGGGGACGATCACTTCACCGGCAACACCGCAAGCAACGTCATCAAAGGAAACTCTGGTAATGACACTATAATCGGGGGGGATGGAATAGACTATGCAGTCTTTAATGGCCAATTTTCAGGATACTCAATCACGCAAAATGCTGATGATTCCTATGCGATAACAGATACAGACACCTCAGATGGGGATGACGGGAGTGACACCGTCAGCGGAATAGAGTATCTCGAGTTCACCGATCTCACGTATAATCCTGTGGCACAAACCACTATTGAAACGAATGGAGGCGCTCTTGCTGGATCGGCGTCAACCCCTTTGGGTAGCACTATGCAGGCAGCATCATCAATATCCAGACAGGCTCCAAAACTCGAGACGGAATCAGCTTCGCGTGCCACGAAGCCGAGGTTCGCAAGCTTAGAAACTGCACTAGCTGAGGCACATGGTTTCAGGGGATTGAATCTTGCCACAGCAGAAGGCCGAGACGAAGCGCTGATTCTCTTGCGTATTAGTATGGGTGTCGTATCGTCCCAATCGGATCAATTTGTACAAAGTCTCTCTGCACTTAACAGAACTTTCGATAAAGCTTTAGTCGCTATTTCGCGTCCGGCAGCCACAGCACTAAACGATCGCTCAGCAATTCAAGTCGCCGCCTTTGCCGAAAATACCCCGACCTTACTCGCTAAAGCTTTTAGGCAAGATCTCGATCAACGGTACTCCGAGGTAGTGAAGAGTCTTCTGAGCTGATAAGACCTGAGGTTCGTCAAAAAGAATAAAATTTCTTCATTAATTTTTTAATCTGCTGAACCAGAAGCCCTAAATCCCATGCCACGTCACATCGAATGTAGTGAACGGATCTAGGAAACCACGGATAGCCACTTTCTGTTCCTTGCAATGGCCAGTGTCGCTTGGGACCCCAGGTAACGGTGGGGATTTCAGTGATGCCTGCTAGGGCGAAACATACCGAGCTTGAGGTGACCACCAAATCGCAACATCTTATGTAGACGGACTGAGCTAATAGATCCTCATAAAAGTCCTCTTCAGGGATGAAAATAATTTCTGTCATCCTCTCCAGTTTGGCCCTCTCCACTGAGTTTAGCCCGTACTGCAAAACCAGAAACAAAACGTCATCTGGCGCGTCTTTTATGGCGTCCAAAATACCATCAACGGAAATATAATGACCAACCCTGCGGTGGAGCAATAGACCACTACGCCACGATAGCCCAACAATTCTTCGCTTACCGGGAAAGTCAGCCAGTATCTTTTCCCGCAAACGCTTAATAGAGCCACCATGACCGAGTACGTTTGTGTTTCCGATTACTCTAGACCCACCGGCTACAAATGGAATAGAGCCCAGTGGCAGGTAAAAGTCAAAATGAGAGTTAACATAATCGACATCGCCAAGTAGATCCTCTTGAAGAAACAAGTCGTGGCCAGGCAGCCAATGCTTTAGAATTGGATGGAGCTTGCTCTTAGAAACGGCTATACCAATATTCTTTGGCTGAAACTTCAAGACAGAGGGCAGTTGAGTCAAAAATAAAATCTCATCGCCAATCCCTTGCTCACCCCACATTAAAATTGACTTTCCTTCTAGAGACTCTCCCCTCCAGCTGGGTATATCAAATTTCGGTTTTGCACTCGGGAAGCTGTCCCATTTCCATCTAATTTCATAATCAGCCCAACCGTCGTCCAATCGACCTGCCGCTAGCTCGGCCAGTGATTTGTTCCAAGTTGCCTCCACAGCCGGACCTTCAATTGCCAGTTGCTCGACTTTTGAGTACATCTCCAATGCCAGGTCTATTTCACCCTCTGATTGCAGCACCTTGGCATGTGCATTCAACTGGTTGGGGTCATCATTCGGAGGATTAGGGATATATTGAGTTAGCAGCAACCGAGCCTCAGTAACCATGTTAAATTCTAAGTAGGAGTTCACAATTGCCAGAATCGTCTGACCAACATCGTCCTCGTCCTTATCAATGATCCCGGGGTTTCTCTTCATGAACTCGATCAACGCGGAAGAGTGAGCTTGCTTATTAAAAACATAAAGCTGCCACCGTTTATATTTTCTTAACAACTCAGGCTTGTCTGCGGGGCAATGCTCCACTAGCAACTCTAGTACGTGATTGCAATTCTCCAGATCAGACGGCTTACCATTTGTGAAGAAAATTGTGAACATAATTTCAGGAGCATCTATCCTCCTAAAATCTAGTTTCATTGCGAGCTGAACACACTCGAGCGCCAACTCTGGTTCGAGATTTCTAGAAGACAAAAAGTAAGCTGCACTGGTCAGGTTCTGGTAGCTCAACTGAGCCGAATGGTTCTTGATCAGATCCCTCAGCACGGAAACGAATCGGGGCACATTTCCTTGGGATCGAAACCGTTCAGCGGATCGTAATTTTTTTTCGATAATCATAAAAAAAGCCGGTCAGAGGACCGGCTTAGTGTATGCGTAAAAGTACTATTTATCCAAGAAGACTTAGCACGTTTTGAGGCGCCGCATTTGCTTGGGCTAGCATTGCAGTACCGGCTTGTTGCAGGATCTGAGCGCGAGCAAGATTTGCTGCCTCAAGTGCGAAATCTGCATCTTCTACGCGAGATTTAGCGGCGGACGTATTTTCAACCACATTCGCTAAATTAGACACAGTATGACTTAGCCGATTTTCAATCGCACCGAGTTTTCCTCGCTCAGAGCTAATCTCTTGAAGGGCATTATCTAGAACTGTTAGCGCGCTTTCAGCCGCTGCACTTGTCGCAACAGACATTCCAGCAACACTAGCAGAGCTAGAATTTGTAGCCTGTACGGTAGCCTCATTGACATCAAACGTTGTATCCCCGACGTTAGCCTCAATCATTCCCAGGGCCGCCCCAGTCTCATTGAACTCAATCGAAATTGGAGCCAGATCTAAGGACTGAAGCCGTAACGCCGCATAGTCGGTGTACTCCGAGGCTGATCCGTTGTAGAACATTTTGCTGGCGGAGGCAACCTGAGTAACGCCCAGCGTATATGACGCTTCGAATCCACCTAAAACTGTTTGTTGGAAATACAAGGCTGCATTTGAAGCCGACATGCTAAAGAAGTGGTTCGCTGAGAACGCACCCCCAACCGCGTTGTCATGAACAACGTTCAATTTATCGAAAAACGCCTGGTGTACATCACCAACGGTATCTGTAGCACCCACAGTATAAGATAGAGTCAAACTGCCACTAGCAGCTATGCCAAGCGCCGAGATCGCTGTATCCACTCCATCGGGGTCAGTCGCTGTATCAATCTTAAGTGTCAACACTCTGCCTGCGGCAAGGTCAGCCGTAACGAAAGCCACGACATCTATGCCACCGTTTGCCGTATCGGCGGAGCGCTTAGTAGCACCTTGAACGGTCGATGAACTCAATGAATAGTCGTTCTGGCCAATAGTTACCGTCTGAACTCCGTCACCCTTCAGTATGACATTGGACCCGTTGACGCTGGCAGTGAGTCCATGTTTCGACGTCTGCGAATTGACCTGTGCTACCAACCCAGCGGTTGTCGTTGCTGCTAAAGCGGTCATTGTTATCGTAGTGCCGTTGATATCGAACGACTCTCCCTTAATAATGCTGAAGTTTGAGGCGTCAAAAGCTCGCTCGTAATACGCGGAAGCGACCACATTAGTTTCATCGGAAAATGAGTTGATCAAATCAAGCTTGCCTTGAATCGAAGTAGATGCGGCTGCGAGATCCTCATCATAGATCTCCACACCATTTATCGACAAATCTGCCTGATCAGTGGTAGGACTTTTTCCCATAGCTGCCGCAGTTTGAACTGAACTCAATCGTGTCCCGGTAACGGTATAAGTATTGCCGGTAGGATCCTCGCTGGTCTTGTTCAATCCGATGTTCTGGATATCCGAAATAGCACCCGGAGAGGTTAATCCGAGGTTGCCTTCGTCAATTTCGATCGCTGAACCGTCAGTCGACTCTAACCGCAAAAATCCTTGCTGCGCCGTTGACCAAAGATTCGTGATACCCGCAGTTCCAGCAGACATTGCAATTGATGTCTCGACAAGGAAACCAGTAGCTCCATCGTAGGAACCATCGGTGCCAGAATCATCGGCGATACGAATGTAAGCACCAGTGTCATTAGATAAAACTAGCTTTCCATCACCGTTAAGGGAGGCCACGAGCTCATTACCGGAAAATTCAGCGTTAATATTGTCAACCATTTCCTGCATTGAGTTGGAAGCACCCAGCAATACAGTGCGTTCAGCTTGATAGTGAGCATCACCGTAGGAACCAATTTCTCCAACCTGAATAGCTACTTTGTTTTGCGCAACTACACCCGTGCCGACTGTTTTAGCCACTACCGTATTAAACGCTGAGGCAACAACGGTATCGACGCTGTCGTTGATATTTGAAACCAAATCATAAATATCTTCTGACGTACCATCAAAAGCACCAAGACTTTGACCGTTTATCGCGATATCACCAGCTGCAAAAGAGATTCCAGTAACTGTATTTGAAGACCAGCCAACGAATGCTGTACTTGCATCAGGATCCCAGGAGAACGTACTTGACAACCTAGCGGAGACAAGTGTGTCTGCGATATTCGATTCATTGGATGTACCGGCCTCCAGTCCTAAAGAAGCAGAATCGATCCCGTTCACGCCAATCCTGACGGTATTCCCAAGCTCAGCCCCGATCTGGAACAACTTGTTAAATGATCCATCCAAAATCATTTGATTGTTAAAGCTAGTGGTTTCAGCAATTCGATCAATCTCAGTCTTGAGTTGCTGGACTTCAGCGTCGAGCGCCTCGCGATCACTGGCGTTGTTTGACCCATGCACGGCCTGGAGAGCTAACTCTCTCATCCGTTGAAGCATGTCGGTAACTTCTTGCATCGCGCCTTCTGCTGTTTGAACCAAAGAAATCCCATCGTTGGCATTCTTGATTGCCGCATTCAAGCCACGGACTTGAGTGTCCATTCGGGTCGAAATTGCGAGCCCAGATGCATCGTCAGCCGCGTTATTGATTCTTTTACCGGAGGATAGCCGCTCCATAGCAGTTTCCATCTCGGACCGAGATTCCATCAAATGACGCTGTGCAGAGATTGATGGAATGTTTGAGTTTACTACGAGTGCCATGAGAGCCCCTCCAAGTTGTTGTTTTTCCGGAACACATGTGCCGGGTACAGAGGGGATATCGGCAATAAACAGCCAAGCTTTAGTCAATCCGGCAAAAAAAATCCAGAAAAAGGCTAAGTGCCTCCGGAAATCGGTCAAAACAATCCATACTTGGATCGACAGCTAAGGAAAAGGGAAATGAACACAGGAACTAGCACAAAAATTGAATCTAGAGAATGGTCTACAAATTTCGCTACGAATCTAACTCTGACAATATTTCAGTAGTGATTCCGAGTTCCAATTTGTAGAAAAGTAAACATGGATTATTCCTTTACCAAAAACGAATCAACGTTTAGCTATTAATTTGCGTCACCTTTTGGTCAAGGAGAATCTGTGGATCAGCCACGATTGTATAGACCGCCTAACCCAGTACTGCCTGTAAAATAACCAAGAACTGAAATACCGAAGGCGGGGGGGGGCGACTCTGAAATTGGGAGGACTTGCTGGATGTTTCCTTACCATCAACGTTTTGTAAATCTTCTGTAAAGAGTTTGAAATCTCGACAGCAAGATCAGACGGTTAAGTTAATAGCAAACATGAAGTCGGTCGAATTTATCTGGGCATTTACGCGATGGCAACGTCTTTGAGTTGACGGAACTGATATTGAGGGCACGTTACCGCTGCAGATATTTAGTGGGACAGCGACCTGATTGAGGGGAATTTGGATACTTTTTACGCAAAAATTGTGAGGGGGTTTTAAGTGTGCGCATTTACAAGGGATCTTAACGCCGTGTACCTGTCGCAAACAGACCAAGAAGGACTATCAGCCGTCTCCATTGCATGAGGCTGACATAGGTCTTGCCCTGATAATAGACGTTAACTTATCTCGCCTAAAAATATATTCCCGGGAATAGGAGTCTGCCATAGAAAGTTCTAAATCACGGCACACACGGCTGGAGTATTTAACTCCTAAATGAAAACACTAATCCAGTGAGGATATTCAACCTTCAAGAAATGTCGTCGAATAATATGCCTTTCATAATTTCAATGTTTCTAGCAGCCCGAACTACCTCCTCAGGGGGTAGTTGCCTAATCACCGCTCCAGATTCCTTATCTACAACTGAAACGATCGGCCTTTGCAAAATTGGATCCATCTGAAACCGCAGCCCCTTAGACGCCGTGTTGGGAATCTTGTCTTGCAGTTCACGAATTAATTCCGCCAGTTTCGATGGGCTAATGGTTTCTTCAGATTTTCTGATCGCGACATCTACAGACTTGTGCGTGATTTCAAGTTGGCGAATTGACTCAGGCGCCTTATCAGCACTAGTAACTTGATTGGATTTTCCAGTAGCGTTCGTTACTTGGAGTTTTTGCGTTAGTTCCAAGCTTTTTAATCCAGCCACATCAAAGTTGTTCGAATCTGCCATATTTCAGCCCTCTACTGTGGGTTATCGGCCAGTCATGCACGAACTTTAGACGAAATTATTTATTTTTGTTTGTAAACGGAAGGTTTTCCAATGTCGAGGTTAAGAAATCGCGTGTGCTATTTATTTTGTCAACGGCTGTTTCCATGGCCGTAAACTGAGCGAGATAGCGCTGATAAACTTGCTCCATTCGTCTATCTAATTCGTCCAAATCTTCCTGGTAATCAGAAATTTTAGTGGACTGCGTTTTCTGGGGCGTTAAGACAGGGCCATCAGAAGAAGTCAAGGCTTTGAGCTTAAAAATTGCATCGCCTGCTAATCCCCTGTTAACTTCTCCGAAATTGGTTTGGTTATTGGTATCGGCAGAAAAAATTGAAACAATATCAGAAAATCTAGAGTTTAGATTTTCATCTAGAACCTCGTCATCAATTTCCAGTACGCCCGATTGACTGAAAGATATTCCTATCTCAGTCAGATATCGGAGTGTTGACGTGGGCGTCGATGACGAAGTTGTAAAAAGTTCCTTGACTTGCCCTTTAACGTTTCTAAAGCTTCCATCGCCTGATAAAGCACCGCCAAGATCTTCGGTGGATTCAGGATCTGAAAGTTTTGAAAATTGTTCATCAACGGCGTTGTAAGTGTCTACAAGCTCTTGTAGTCGCTCTTTGACTAAGGCTGTCGATTGTGTAACTGCAATAGTTGACGCAGATGCTGTGACACCAGAAAGATTTATTGTAAGACCATTGATTAGATCACTGACTCGATTAGTTGGCCTGGTTACGGAAACTCCGTTAAACACCATCACAGCATCTGCACCCGTTGATAGTTGATCACTAAACTCAACATCCTGCGAACTTGTGAAAAACTGTGACGAATTGCCAGTACTAGCGAGACTGATATTAGAGCCCGAACTTGCATCTGTGGCGGTTGCAGCTAACTGAAACGTATCGGCATCCACCTTTATTACGTAGTAAACGCCATGGTCTTCCAATCCACCGATCGCCGACCCTCCATTGGCGGAATATCGAATCAGGTCACCGCTACTGTATCCGTGTCCTGTCATCGTCAACGTGTCATTTGAAGTCGAAACATTGGCAGTATCGAGACCTACAGCCATTGGTCCGGTAAAGCTCTGCGAGTCATTGCCTGTGCCGGTTAGGTCGATGTTGATACCTGCCGCCGCATCTTCACTTGAGCTAGCAAGTTTTAATGTATTTTCGTCGATTCTAATCACGTGATAAAGAGTACCGTCGCTCAACCCTCCAACTGATGTACCGCCATTACTTTCATACCGAATTAAATCACCGGTCAAATAACCATGATTTGAAATAGTTATTGAGTCGTTCGTGTCACCAGTGATTGTTTGTGAATCGTTGCCCTCACCCGTCAGTAAGATGGCTTCTCCAGATGTCGCGTCACTCGATGACGAAGCTAATTTAATCGTATTAGCATCCACTCTAATAACATGGTACTCCCCTGAATCAACGAGACCACCAATAGCTACGCCGCCACTAGCGTTATATGTAATAACGTCACCGGTCGCAAAGCCATGCCCCGTAATCGTTAATTCACTAGTAGCAGTTGACACATCAGTCGTTGTAACTACTGGCGTAGAGTCGCCCACCGCCGATGTGAGAATCACTGAAGTTTTTTGAGGTAGGGCAGAGAAGCTCTGTTCGTCATTACCCGTTCCGGTTAGGTCAATCGCGATATTTGCCAGAGCGTCAGACGCACTCGCCGCCAATTTAAGGGTATCTTCATCACTACGGATTACAAAATAAGTGGCCCCATCGGTCAGACCGTTGATGGCGGCCCCACCACCGGCGTCGTAATGAAAAACATCGCCAGTGGATGCGCCATGTGAAACTAGGGTTATGGAATCAGTTGAAATGTTAACATCTGCTGAAGCGACAGACTCTTTATCGAAGGATAACATTCCGCCGACGGCTATCTGAAAATTATTTTCGACTCCGGTGTCGCCTTGCACTACGATTTTGTATCGCCCACCACTTGTGGCTCCAGTGTCTACAATTGACGCCGTAACATCCATGTTTTCCTGATTAATCAAGTCTACGATTTTCTGAGGCGTTGGTGACGGCACGGGTATGCTGGATGTGCTTCCGTCTGATGCTGTAACTGTAATTACAATGTCGCGACCAGAATTAAGACTAGTGTCTACTGATTCATAAAGAACACTTGAACCCTTTCGATCATTAGTAGCCAGGGATGCTACCTCTAGTGAATAAATGCCTTCAGTTATTTGCCCCGCTGTTGTCTCAACTTTGTAAGCATCGGACCCAGTTGCCGTTAGATTATTTGAAGCAGCTACTGAATAATCTGTGAAATCATTTGCATCATTGAGTTTATTAAAAGCTACACTTAGGCTCTGCAGACTGGCCAGAACGACACTATAAGCTGAGATTTTCGCTTCACTTTTCTCGATTTTAGAATTTAGAGAAGTCTCGCGAGGAGCTCTTTCAGCTGCTACCAGCGATTCGACTAGGTTCTTCGAATCAATGTCAGCGCCCGCTCCTAGCGCGCCTAAATAATCAACAGCCACTACTTAACGTTCTCCAATTCATTAAACTAGTATCGACTCTTACTGCAAAAGCTTAAGCACAGATTGAGCCGCCGCGTTAGCCTGAGCCAACATAGCCACAGATGCTTCTTGCAAAATTTGCGCCCTCGCAAGCCGGGTCGATTCAGCTGCAAAATCTGCATCCATCACGCGCGACATCGATTCAGCTGTGTTTTCCGAGATATTCATCAAGTTTGAGATCGTCGCCTCTAGTCGGTTTGCGACGGCACCTAAACCTGCTCGATTCGAAGCTAGGGTTTCTAAGGCTGCATCCACGACTGTCATGGCAAGCAATGCCTCGTCACGCGTCGAGATGTCAATCTGACTAACATAACGAACGGTTTCAGTAGGCTCAGTGCCACCGCCAACCGCTGTTAGATCGCCAGAAAAGCCGACGTCGGCCAACGCGCTACCCGAGAACGCGAGGGTGTTGGATGCATCCGCGCGACCCTCAGTCACTGCAAAGGTGAAAGTATCTCCACCACGACTGTA
>ENA-OUOG01002200-OUOG01002200.1-marine-metagenome-genome-assembly--contig:-NODE-2200-length-20760-cov-7.033264_pt1 | contig 20760 bp, 20 predicted proteins | sample MGYA00248635_ERZ508505 | MGnify/ENA primary metagenome ERZ508505 (study PRJEB26176, sample SAMN06267871) | marine metagenome | isolation source: Saanich Inlet, British Columbia, Canada | place: Pacific...
CACCACGCTATCCTCGCCGACTGTTCGGCCCTGAAGGATGCCGGCTTGTAGTCCAATCATGGTGCGCCGCCCAACTGTCACGTTCCCACCCGTGCGCGCACCGGGACCAAGCGAAGCGAAATCGCCGAGTTGACCGTCATGGTCGAGTGACGCTCCCGTATTAACTAGCGAACCGAGTCCAAGGCTCGCGTTTGGTCCGACGCTGCTGTGCGCAAGCAAAGTGACCCCGTTTGCGATTTCAGCGCTGGGGGATAGCCATGCTGTGTGATGAACAACGGATGGAAAGCTTGCTTCGGGAAATTCCGAGCTCACCATGTCGTAAATGGCGGCTCGTGCAAAGTTTGTACCCACCCCAAGTGCGAGTGCCGTGGTCTCGAAATCTAGCTCCCGGATACGGGAGATCAGCGTTTCCCTTTGCGCGGGCCCCGCGGGGATTTCGATAAAGCGGCCAACTGCGAAGCCTGCCGATTCCGACGCTTCAGCGACTGAAGCAGCGTGCCCCCCAGTGCCGAGAACGACCAAACGGAAATGACTAGGCATAATGGGCTGGTTCAGGAAGCGCGTTTGCTGGGCGAAGCGCTAGGACGCTCGGCGTGCTCGTGCCGCGCGTCGCTTGAGCGCGCGACGCTCATCCTCGCTGAGGCCACCCCAGACACCCGAATCTTGGTTCGTGTCAAGGGCGTACTGCAGACAGTATTCGGTCACAGGGCAATGGGAACAGACCGATTTTGCCCGGTCAATTTGGTCGACCGCCGGCCCTGTGTTCCCTACGGGAAAAAATAGTTCTGGATCAACGGTGATGCAAGCCGCTGTGTCGCGCCAGTCCATGTGATTCCTTAATTTCTTGAGAGGGAAGTCCCATCGCACGGGGCAAGGGAATTCGGTTTGAAGAGACGAAGCGCCTCATTCCGGTAGGGCCTCTTATCTTTCCAGTGTCGCGCCAAACTATCAAGATGTGAGAGAGAACAAAACGCAACGAATGGTTTCGGTAGCAAACTCACAATTGCCGCAGCTGATTTACAAAAATCTCCTTGTCAGCGATTTTTGCGACTGCTTTTCTTCGGTCGGCCTTGATCACCGGTGGCAACAAGTTGGTCTAACTCCCGGGTAAAGAGCGCTGGGTCCAACCAGTAGTCGGAGGAGCGACGGTCTTGCACCCCATCCTCATCCACTGGAACAAAGACCTGACGGTAATGCACCCCGGACGCATACGCGACATTTTCGTACCAATTGTCCTCTTTTTCCCCTGCCCAGGTCCACAACATAGCCTTTGCTCTAGGGTGGGAAAAGAGAAGGTTAGCCCAGCCAGCCCCATGAGGTCCGACGATAAATTCTGCTTCCCTGAACAGGCGAATCGACTCTTGGAAACCTAACTCCTCCAAATAAACCTTTTCAAAACCCCTGGCTGCGGCCAGCGCAGAGATTTCATCGTCGTTGTAGCGCCGAACCGCATGCGCCTTCCTTCCAATGAACACCCTCTTCCCTGGAGTAATTCCGACTGTTTGGAGCTGAAGTTTGGTCAACAGATGATCCCGGTAGTCGAGGAGAGGGGCAAGCATCAAAGAAATTCGAGCCTGGTGGATACCGGATAGCGGCCGGGGGTTTGGGAGAGTCACACCCTCAAGGCGAACGAGCGACTTCACGGTGACCCATTCGTCGTCATGCACAAAAACAACTGATCTTTGTCCGACAACAGCCTGCAACGACTTTCTCCAGTTTGGTCTTTGTGATGCCGAAGCCGGCACCAACACTGGATAGTGCTCAAACTCCGCTGGGAGGTAACGCGCGAGATACAGCGTCGGAAGATTATCGATCAACCAATGAAACCAATTGTGAGGCGCCATGGAGCCGGCAAAAATCCCAACTTCGTATTCTCTCTCTGGCTTGACTGCCTTGATCAGCACGCGTCCCTTGACCTGTTCTACGATGCCAGCGACTGGAGCGCCGGGAAAGTGAAGCCGAGGGAGGCCAGGCAAGCCGTTGTCCGGAACCCGCAAGTCCGGACCCTCTCTAATGTAACCACCTCTTCGATTTGGCGAGAGCTCGACATCCCTAAAAACTCGAAAAAGCATGGTCTCTCGATATCCGGTGGCCAGATTGTGAAGGCGACCGCGATTCCACCAGGAACGCACAACCGGGAAGCGGGGATAATTCACCAGCACTCGTGCTTCGGCACCCTCCGATTCATTAGAAACCTGGAGGACCGTGAGCCGAAAAATTCCAAAGATTCTGTGTGCGCCGTGCGGAGATAGTAAAAACAATTTCTTGATCAGAGTGGTCCACATGTCCGCGCTTTTCTTGTGATGGGTCTGCCCTAGCAAAAGGATTTTTCCCGAGCACTCAGTCGTCTGGAAAACCTAGTGCTTGGAGAATCGGCTGATTTCATTAATAGGAACTCTGCCACAGTGACTAGCGATTTGCGCCATTCTGGCGTGCGGAGCGAGGCAGCTTTGTTGGGAGCCAACATCGTCGGCATCAAGGACCCGTCGAGTGGTTTGCAGGTAGGATTTGGAGCAACGCTATGGCGTAGGGTCCGGGGGGAGAGTTTGGGTGACGCATTTCGAGACGATTTCGTCATGTCGACTCTGCGAAAAATCAACGCTCGTTGAATTCGTAAGTCTCGGAACACAAACGCTAACGGGGACTTTTCCCGCGTCCAGGGACACAACTGTATCGGCTGGTCCGCTGCGACTTGTAGTGTGTAGCCACTGCAAGCTTGTGCAACTTGGTGAAACTTATGATTTAGCGGAGCTCTATGGAGAAAACTACCGTTATCGGTCATCGCTAAATGCTGCAATGAGCCATCACCTAAAGCTGAAAGTTTCCTGGCTGGAACGCAATTTTGTTCCTAATGCTGGCGACTTGGTCGTAGACATTGGTTCCAATGACGGGACTCTTCTCCGCGCCTATCAGACGAAAGGCCTCGACCGCGTTGGTGTCGATCCTGTCGGGGGTCGTTTCTCAGATAACTACGACGGCATGTCTCTTGTTCCTGAGTTCTTTGGCACTCAAACAGCGGGTCAACTAGGACCGAAGAAGGCCAAAATAATCACCTCGATGGCGATGTTCTACAGCTTGCCAGACCCGCGTAGTTTTGTAGAGGCAGTTGCTGACTCCCTCGCGGCAGACGGGGTTTGGCATTTCGAGCAAAGCTACTTGCTCTCAATGCTTCGGACGAACGCGTTCGACACGATTTGCCAAGAACACCTTGAGTACTACTCCCTGGGGGTAATTGATAACCTGCTGCGTAGCTGTGGTCTTCGCATCCTTTCGGTTCAAATCAACAGTTCGAATGGCGGCAGTGTAGCCGTAACGGCTGTGCAGAAGGGTTCCGCTCTTGAGAGTGACGCAACGCTTCCGTGGTTGCTCGAAGAAGAAGGAAGAGCAGGCCTCGAGTCAATGAGCACCTACCACGACTTCGCCAAAAGAGTCCACGACGTGCGTGACTCAATGGTTTCACTTGTCAATTCTCTTAATGCAGAAGGTGCAACGATTGCAGGCTACGGGGCATCGACCAAGGGTAATGTGACCCTCCAGTTCGCTGGATTTGGCGGCAAGGACCTGCCAGTGATCTTCGATGTAAACGAGGCAAAGGCCGGGCACTTTACTCCCGGTTCCAGAATTCCAATTATCTCTGCGACGGAGCTGGCTTCCCGTAAACCAGATTATCTCCTCGTGTTTCCCTGGCACTTTCGGGCCGAGATTCTGCGTAGGAATGAGAAATTTCTTACCAATGGGGGCCGCCTAATTTTTCCGTTTCCGTGGGTCGAGGTCGTTGGCTAATTCTCCTGCTAGCGATTGGATTAATGACGACGCTGCCGGCTTCTGGCCAAAACGTAAAGAAAGGCAGAAAGTTAGTAGGCGGCGGAAGGTCGGCTTGAATTGGGGTGGGCCGTAACTTTTGTGTGGACCAAAAAGCGTATCTGTGGGACAACGGTCTTGGCGCTCGGGAGATTACCGACGTGGTTGGTTGCCGTTAGAAATTAGTTTCGCCGCCACCAAATCTTGCGCAGAAAAATCATGGCCCGGCTGAACCTGTTCTTCTTTTTCCCGAGGTCCCTCTTCGCTAAGAACGGGCTATTTTTTAATGCCCGCCAATCTGCCCCTCGCCCATTTTTGTTCGGGTACCAGTATTCGTATGCTGACAGTCGTAGACCCAAGTTGTACTTTTTGAGAAAAAGCGAAAACAGACTTTGATCGTGTCGGTGTTCCCGAAATCCAGGCGGGTTTGGAAACACGGAGTCAGAATCATCAATTAGGTTTCGATTCTGGTCCGCCACCGCAAGCCACTGCGCAAGGAATTTTCGGGCCGGGGGCGTGTTTTTGACCGCAAATAGCCCGGCCCCAATTGTCGGGGTTTGTAGTTCCGGATGGTCACCCATGGAAAAAAACCTCGCAGCATCGCCCTTGCACCAGACTTTGTCGGCAAGGTCTGGCAGCGCACGGCCATCGTGTTCCGGGAAATCCCTTGGCGGTAGAGCCTGGAACGCTAGCACCCATTCTTCAGATTCTTCAAACTGGGCAACCCACTTCCAGAACCTCTTTCTTCCTCTCGAGTTAATGTGGAAGCCCACATCTGCATAGAAAAGAATTGACTCGTGTGGGAGTTCAGATAATCTCTGTAAGACGATTTGGGGTTTCCATAGCCAGTACCCGAACCCTCGCACTTCTGGACTTAGGAGATCAGCGTTTCTCTGAAAAAAAGACGAGTCTAACTGTGTCTGGTCAAACACCTTGACCGTGGAGAACGCTCTGAATCGTTTTGCCTGACGCCGGAACCTGCGAGCAGCCGCGACAAGGCGGGCGTCTCCAAAAGACACCAAATGTGGCCGCGGACGCCTTCGACTCAGCCGGGCCACAATGCTACTTGCTTGACCAGTCACTAATAGGGAAACGATTTCTCAGACGGAGGGGCACCGGGCCGTGCGCGCGAACTTGCACCCGCACACGCCGCAGAGTTTCTAGGGCTCTTCTTATCTTTCGGCTAACTGGTTCGACAGCCCGAAGGGCTGAAAGAATCTTCAACAGTGAGATTAGCCGCAGCAGCAAAGCGATATTCGAGACATCCAGATAGGCAAGTTTCAGGTCCGCACTTCGACGATCGTTTGATGAAGCAATGGTGATAGAGCCGGGATGTGAGCGAAAATTCGCAAGCGGTTTGTCGACGAATCCAAATTGAGGCCTCCGCATAAGAGCGACAAGTTTTACAAAATGATCCGGCCCAACCCCGTGGTAAACCCGCTCTTGTATTGGAAGTTTATGAATAAAGAGACTGTCGATCAAATCCTCTCTCCGAAATATAGCTGCTGAAGGAGAGATGAGTGGGCGCCTGATTTTGCGTCTGTCCCCTTGCCGGTAAAAAAGTCCCGAGCTCGGCAATATTCCACTGAAAAGTTTGCTTTGAGGCTCACCCGACTCATTTACTATTGTGGCCGCCGAAAAAACAAAGCCTACTGACGGCGAAAATAGGCTTGCGGTCTCTTCGATGTAGGTCGGCTCTAACGTGTCATCATCAAACAGTAACTTGACGAGTTCCGTGTCGGCCAGTAAGCAACCGTCAAGCCAGGAAAAATGCGGCCCAGAGTCAAATTCTCGTCGGATGAAGCGAATTTTACCTCCAAAGAGGTTTGGGATACTGCCGGTTGCGTCGGAAGACCCATGGTCAACGACAATAATCTTCACTTCCTCTGTTTGCGCGAGGCAGGAATCAATGGCCGAAAGGAGATACTCGAACCTGTTGAACGTTGGAATGACGACGGTTACGCGGGGAGACATCAGGTGATGCCGTTATTTTTTGACAGGGTAAATTGGCTCAGCCGCATCAGAAACCAAACTGCATATACGCCTAATCTGCTCATCATTTAGGAGCGCGTGATTGGGAAAATATATACCGTGATTATGGACGAAATCAGCCATTTCACCAACAAACGCCGACTTCCGTTTGAGCCAGAAGGGGTGACGCCCCAAATTCCCACACAGTAAGGGGCGGGATTCGATCCCGTTCTCAGCAAGAACACCCGCGAGTTTAGTTCTGTCGGTGACAAACGTCCCGTAGGCGAACGAAGAAAGAAGAGAGGCCTCGCTGGCCTGACACCAGAACGACGGCAGAAGATTTGCGTAGGTCTGAAAGTTGTCCCGCCGGGCGGTCCGGATTGTTTCGATTTTGCCTAGTTGGGACAGGCCTAACTTCGCCTGGAGGTCCGTAGGTCGCAGGTTGAAGCCATCATTGTAAAACGTGTAGAAGTTAGAAAAATCGTCCACAGCCCATTGCTTCTGAAGGCTCGACCTTGTCTTCGGGTCGAGGTCGCGGGACCAGCCATGAGACCGAATCGAGAGCATCAACTGATACAGATCGGTGTCATCGGTCACAACCATGCCCCCTTCTATCGTGGAGATGTGGTGGCCGTAGTAAAAAGAGAAAGTTCCCATCTCTCCAAGTGTCCCTAGCCACTTTCCATCCGACCGAGAAGTGCCAAGCGCCTCGCAGGTATCCTCGACTAGAAGGACATCGTATTTCTGACACAGACTGACAATTGCGTCCATGTCATTCGCGTGGCCAAGAACGTGAACGAGAATTAGCGTCGCCGGGTCAAAGTCAATGATTCTTTGTTCGAGGTCCTCCAGGTCAAGCCCCAAATTGCCAGGGTGAGCATCGACAAGCTCGACATCAAAACCTAACTGAAAAAAGGGTGTGACCGTGGTTACCCATGACACCGCGGGACATAGAACTCTGTTGTTTCGCAGCCTGCCAGATTGGAGGGCGGCAGACGCCGCGAGCAAGTTTGCAGAGGAACCCGAGTTCACGAAAACTGCATGCGAACTGCCAACTGTTTGAGCAAATTTTTGCTCAAATTCCAGTGTGAGAGGCCCCTTTGTTAGCTGGGGGCCACCGGTGAGCCATTGAGCGAGAGCTTCTAGCTCACGTTGCGAGATCGTATCCTCGGCGAGACGTACGTTCGAACCACCGGCCACTATCTTTTCTCCCTATTCTGCGACGAATAGACCACTTTGTGGTCTATTGCCTTCGCAATCACGCGCTGATCACGCTTCGTTCAAACCTAGCCAAACCGATTGCTTTGGTCAATAAACTCGTGTCGGCTACAAGGGTGGACGGTGCAGGATCTGCGTCCTTTTGACTGACATTGAGCTGAACCCCGAATGTGTCCTCGGCGAAAGCTTTTACCGAACGCGGTTTTCCTGACCCCACGTTCACCACTCCGCGCGCGGGCGAGTGAGAGAGATGGAGCAGGAGCGCTGCCGCTTGCTTGGCGTGGAGAAAGTCTCGAACATTGTTCCAACCCGGGAGTTCGATTTGTTGCACTTGTGCGCCCGGGGAGATTTTTGTTGTGAGAGAGGGGAATAAGAAGCCGGGGGGTTGAAGTTCAGAGTAGATGCTGAAAACACGAGCAACTACGAGGCTAAATTTTGACTCACTTGAAGCCAAACCTTGGAGTGCTGACTCGCCCGCTAGCTTTGTTTCAGCGTAAAAATTCTGTGGACGTAGCAAACCACCCTCGTTAATCGGAGCTTCGTTGGATTCGTAGACGTGACTGGTGGATGTGTATAAAAACCGGACCGGTCGTCCATCCAGTCCCTCCAGTATGGCCCGGGCAAAGGTCAAAGGGCCTAGCTCATTCACTTCTCTTGCGTGAGTCTTATCCGCTTGGGCTGAGGCAACAGAAACAACCGCCGCGAGATGCAAGACGATATCTGGCTGAATTTCTTTGGCCCAAAGTTTTACGCGATCGTAGTCCCTAATGTCACCGTCGTATGAGTGGAGTTTTGAGCCAGGAAACTGGGGTGATATTTCAAAGATATGACGGCCTATGACGCCCCGACCTCCGCTGATTCCGATACAGACTGGGGCCGACACCCCGACAGCCTAGTCGTAATTGGGACGCGGGTTCGCCCCGCTGGGCTATTTCAAAAGTGAATCCAAGAGCCTCTGGGATTAAATCGCGCGGAAGTGCGAGTGAAAATTAGAACTAGAAATATACTGTTCCCATGCGTGTCCCGTTCAATAGCCTGCTGCCGCGGTCAGGACCTGAGCTCGACGAGACCGCATCAGCCGTGCTCGCCGTGATTGAGAGTGGACAGTTTTTTTTTGGTGTGGAGACCCGGTCTTTTGAAGCCGAATTCGCGGCATACCTTGGCGCCGAAACTGCTGTAAGCGTCGGAAACGGAACTGACGCACTCGAGATAGCCTTGCGGGCGCTCGACGTAGGACCAAATGACCTCGTCATTTGTGTGGCGAATGCGGGTGGGTACAGCTCAATAGCGATTCGCCAGGTTGGCGCCAACCCGGTTTACGTCGACGTTGATCCCGACAGCCTTCAGATGCTGCCCAAATCCCTCGAAGACGGGATTTCTTCCGCCCAAAGTAAACCCAAAGCAGTGATTGTGACGCATCTGTATGGCGCAGTAGGCGACATCGAGGCGATTGTTGCCATTTGCGATAAACACGAAATTCCGCTCGTCGAAGATTGCGCCCAAGCAATCGGAGTTGCCAAGAACGGCATCTATGCGGGTAATTTTGGCACGCTTGCGACGTTCAGCTTTTACCCGACCAAGAATCTTGGAGGCGTAGGCGATGCGGGCGCAGTCGTCACAAACAATGCAGCGCTTGCCGAGGGGGTGCGGGCGTTAGCCCAATATGGGTGGTCGGAAAAATACGTTGTAACGGAGCCGAACGGTCGGAACAGCAGGATGGATGAGGTCCAGGCAGCCGTACTTAGAATCCGATTGAGAAACATCGATTCCTTGAACTCACGCAGGCTTGAAATCTATCGAATGTACTTGCGCGGCGCGCAAGAGTTAGATTTCGTCCATCGAGATCACACGAGTTTCAACGCGCACCTCGCGGTAATCAGGGTTCGCGACAGGAAAGCGGTCGCAGACATTTTTAAGCGGAATGGCGTACAAACTGCCGTTCACTATCCCGTCTTAGATAGCGCGCAAGAGGGCTTTCCCGGTCGCTCGGGTGGACTCAAAAACTCTGAGGCGGGTAGTCATAGCGTCATCTCGGTGCCTTGTCACCCCGGTCTTACCTCTTCACAGATAGGGCTGGTTGGCTCCACATTGCGCAAAGTAGCTTCTGGGCCGCACGGGGGAGCCTATGGCTCAAACTGAACCGAGGATGCTGGAGCTTCGAGAGCACCAGGGTGAGAACGGAGCGTTGTTACCGTTTAATTTTGCTGATCTGCCTTTTGCGCCTCGTCATGCCTTTTATGTTCGTGGTGTTCCTGTGGGTGAGGTCCGGGGACGGCACGCGCATCGAAGCTGCGAGCAACTGCTTTTCGCTATTTCAGGGTCAATCTCGGTGTCGACGGACGATGGCGACGAGAAACGTAAATTCCTCCTCAATCAGCCTACGCAAGGGCTATTTCTTCCGAAAATGGTCTGGGGCGAGCAAGAATACCGAGACGAGGAATCGGCGCTATTAGTCTTCGCCTCCGAACCGTACGCTGCAGAGAGATACATCGAGGATTTCGACACTTTCCTAGAACTGAGGTCCTTATGGCGGTGAGCTGGCCTCCAAGCCAGTCCATAACGCCACCCAGGACATACTCCGCACAAAAGTGCGGCTATGTGCTTTACCGGTGGCCGATCACCGGGTCAGTTTTGTTAGGTTTGAGCGGATCGAGACTTTGTGGTCGATAAGGTGGTGTTTTACTGGTCGGGGCGTGTCCCGGTCATTGGTGAATTGTCGCTTGCCTCTGCCCTGGCAAAATTCCCAGATGCTGAGGTTCATCTATACCTGGACCAGGATGCAGGTTTCGAATCCAGTCTTCCCGCTCAACTTAACTGGTTGCGGGACTACCGTCGTTTCAAGGTCTTTCAATTTTCATTCCAACAGATGCTTTCTCGCCAAGGATTCACCAATTACGACCGTTCACGCCACCTCGCGGAGCGCATTGGCCATGCAGCTTTTCAGGCTTTCAGTAAGAGTAAGCTGCGGAAACGGCGTCCGTTCACTACGAACCTAAAGCCAACACCTCGTCATTGGCACCACAACCGGATATTCGGTTGGTCGCGGACAGGGATGGTCTCCCATTCAATTTTGTGGGGGGGGCCGGTGTATCGCGATGACTTGTTCAAGACTGTTATTGGGGCCGAATATCCGGACCAAGGATTACTATGTTCCGACTTGGATGTATATTTTGTCGCTAATTCCGAATTTTGGCCGTTGGAGACCTCGTTTGTCCCCCGGTGGGGCAACGAGCAGTGGGGAAACCCCTCGGTGCTGTTCTTGCATGCGAGGCGCCAAACGCTGGGCCACGAGTTTAGAGCCTCACTGGATGAAGGGGTTCCAGCATCACCTTGGCATTTTTACTCGGACGAGCGGTGCAAGTCCTATGGTCTGACGGTTCTGTCGAGTGATTTGTTCGATCCGATATGGAACGTAGGGTCGCTATCTGAGGGGAACAGTGATCTCTTTTTCCTGGAGACCCCGGTCTCAGGTTCGATTATGAAAGAAATTGATGCCCAAAATTTGGCAGTGCACTGGCACAACCATTGGGCCACCGTGCCAGAGAGCGGCTCCCCATTCAGCCGTTTTTTGGAGCAGCTCAAGCAGTAGCTGAAATCCGGGGTTCAGAATCATGCGCCGAGATTTTATTTTTTCACGCTACGTGCTCCGCAGTCACTAGGCGCTGTGTTGCCGCTAGAAGTCGCGCACGGCATGCAGAGCGGAGAGCGAAACCCAGTCGGCCATCGGGGGGTGCCAGAAGTTTCTGAAAACGACCGTTCCTTGACTAATCAGTCCGGCAAGATAGCTGAAGGAAGAGACGCCAGTAACTAGTACCTGTGCACTTGCGAGTTGGTGCAGGGCTCCAAAAGCGTCGTCAGTTGAAGCCACGTGGAACCCCTTCTCTGCAAGCAACTCGGCCTCTAATGGTTCAAGATCGCCAACCACCGTCCGCTCTGCCAACTGAAGACCCAACGCGGTCGATAAAATTTCGGAATCCTCGGCCAAGGTCTCAACTGCGGTGAACCTCAGAGGGTGTGATTGGGATGTGACGTCACCTCGTCGAAGGTGGAACAAAACACCTCGTGGGATGCTAGAAACGGATTCGGTCGCTTCACGGGGGGAGTAAATTTCGCGCAAAATTCCACGTTTTTCCTCAAGAATTTCTGGGTGTCGGTCGGAGACGTCTCTAAATTTGTGGCTGGTTATCCCAACTTCGCGTGACCGACTGGTCAGCGCTCGAAGCGTTTGAAACCGAGAACCGAGTGAAAAAACGGGAAAGCTTTCAGGGGTGCCGAAATGTTTTGAAAAGTCAAACACGTTGTTCCACTTGTCGATGAAGTCCTGCTCTCCTCCGGTGTAGTGTTCTATACGCTCAAAGGGACGATGTCTATATGGCATCTTGAGCCAATCTGCAATCGCCAGTGTAAAAAACGCATACAGAACCTGCGATCCACCGCCATCGGACCGAACACGGTTTGTGAGGAAGAATTGCCCAGCAAGATTTCTATCTGGCATCGATCGGATGGGGAATTTGTTGGAAAGCCAGTGAAGCAGCCGAAGCGTGTCAAACTCCCTCAAACCAATAAGACGAAGGAGCAGAGCCAATCGAACACGCCCCGCCGGCAGCCTTCGAGCGCTCATGATTGGGATCGCCCAGGCACGAGCTTTCCAACATGGTGGCCCGTGGGGGTTGTTCGCAAATACTCCGTGAACTCAGCTCCTCCCAGGTTGACCAACCTGTAAAGAACCTCATCAGGCGGGTTCAGCCAAGCCCGCGATTCGTGCCATGACCCAGCGAAGTGAAGAAAGAAATTGTTATTCAGGGAATCCGCAACAGCGCTTTGGGCAACTGAATCTCCGGACAGATCACGAATTAGGTAAGCGGATGGATGGTTGTTCGCCATTTCAAGATTCCATATCGCTTGATATTTGTAGGGCAACCAGTGACATCCATGACTGATTATCTTGTGATTCAAAAAATTCTGTTCCCAGGCAACGGCAGTTTGAACGTCGCGATGGCTTGCCTCCTCGAACCAACGGGCAAGTAACGGGGCTTTGGTTTGGGGCAACACGACAAGCCCAGAACAAAAGAGGTTGTCATGAACTGGCAATCTCTCCATCTCGTATTCCTGTCGGGGGGAGGCAAAAAGACTTGAGTCCAAGGGGTACTCCTCCGAATAAAAGCTTTTTCGCAAAAAAGCTAGACGCTTCTTGGCGACGAGAAGATCAAAGGGTAGGTTGCGCACGAGGGAGACAACAGCAAATTGTTCAGATGGACAGTCAGCAAAAATATCCGGAGCCCCAGGGTTGATTATCACATCAGTGTCGATAAGCGCGATTCGCTGGATCAAAGGAAAGACTTCAGCAACAACCGCCGGAGCGAGGAGCTTTAACCAAGCACCATTTAAACCCGAGCCCATATTTTCGAAGGCAGCCAGGTCGTGAATTACTGCAATTGCCAGCCCGTGCTTTTTGGCGTAGAGCTTCCAATAGGGGAGCGAAAAAGAGCAAAAATTATCAAAATAAGCGCCACCAATAGCTGTTGTCACTATCGCATGGCGGGTATCCGCGCTGAAGTTCCACGTGGAAATTCCTTGCGAGAAAGTCTTCAGTTCTGGTTTCGACGGGCCGGTTTTTTTTTCATGTTTCAAGATCTACCCTCCAATCGTAGACTGCTAGCTGAGGGGCCAGTGAGGACTTGTGGGACCCACTAAAAGTTTCAATCTCAAAGTGTTTTTGAAGCAGAGGGGCCAAGACGGAGAGGAAATCGAGGTTCGAGAACGGCCGATTGCCCGTCTCCAACGTGTCGTGCTGATATCGTTCTTCGCGAGGAAAGCTGCCGACTAATTCCTCATAGAGTCGGGGTCCTTTGGTGTCCTGCCAAAAATATCCGCTCGAGTTCAAGTCGATCCCCACCAATACGACTTTCGTAAATCCGGCCAAAGCACTCAAAGTCAGGAGCCGCGCCACGGTTGCGCCGTTGTCAACAACGACCGGAACGCTTAGGGGACTCCTTTTTTCTCGAGAAAGAATCACGTCGAGGTCTTTTTGCAGATTCTGCTGTCTTTTCGAGGTCAAGTTATACCTGCCGTACATAAATGACGATTTGCGCAGATTCCGAGGGATTTCGACCATTCTTTTTTGCAAGTCTGAACGCTTCGGGCGAAGGAGGAGCAACACAAGGTCCGGTTTATGGCGAGCTTTGTTTGCTAGTGCCCTCGTCATGGTTTGAATTTCTCCGGAGGGCTCCTGGTTGAGCCCATCGGCTTCAAATGAGTAGGCATCGGGAATGAAGTCGTGTGAAACCCAAGCGTTGATCCCAATCGAGAACCCGCTCCTAATGGTTTTTAGGTCATCTTCGCTTAGGTCATTAATTGATGATCCGCTTCCAAGGATGAAACAAGTTCTCGATTTCTTTTCTGCTAGCGACCGCAGAGTGGTCAAAGTGAGCTCAGAAAATCCATTTTCCTCACAAATTTCGCGGGTCTTCCGCGCTTCTACCCTTTTTACACGGCGAAGGTGCTGAGCTCGGAAAATGGACGCGATGTCTAGTTCGTACGTTCGCCTCAACGCGGCCCTGATCAAAGCTTTCCTCGTCGGCTGGAGAGCATTAATGTGCGTGCAGTTGGGATGAGGGGCGCGAAGGCAAGGGCCAATTTCTCCATGAACGGGGCCTCTCATCAGGGGGAACAGGCTCAATCCTAGCTTTGCGCGGTTGCACACGTACCACGGCGGCGTTAACTCTAGTCCATCGCTGGAGGTCTAACTCGATCTGACGGGACGCGCCATTACAGGCCTAAAGCCAGGTATTTTTGCATCAAATGCTGCCGCCAATCCATGAGCTAGTTAGTCTTGAGGTCAAGCTGATGGGGTGGGCCAGAAAGTCCACTGCTACGAAATTATGGAGTATTTGATGAAAGTATTTGTAACGGGAGCAGAAGGTTTCATTGGTTCCCACGTGGTGGAGGGCCTTGTGCTTGCCGGTCACGAGGTGACGGCTATGGCCCAGTACAACTCAGTTAATTCTGCAGGGTGGTTGTCGGACCTTGGGCCTGAAATAAGGGCTGGGGTTCGAGTTGTTATGGGGGACGTCAGAGATTCTGGATTCATGCTGGATGCTCTGAAGGGCCAAGAGCGGGTGGTGCACCTCGCTGCCCTTATTGCAATCCCTTATTCGTATGTTGCGCCGAGGTCCTACATTGAGACAAATGTGATCGGCACAGCAAATGTCATGGAGAGTTGTAAGCGGAACAACATTCATCGGGTGGTCCATACCTCTACGTCTGAGGTTTACGGCACCGCTCAGTATGTGCCAATAGATGAAAAACACCCTGTAGTCGGACAATCTCCATATTCCGCCTCAAAAATTGGCGCCGACCAGCTCGCGCACAGCTATTGGTGTTCATTTGGCACCCCCGTAGTCACTTTGAGGCCTTTTAATACCTACGGCCCCCGCCAATCCCAGCGTGCCTTCATCCCCTCGGTGATGGTTCAACACTTGGCCCGCAAAAAATCGCTAAGTGTCGGATCTCTCGGCCCTACACGAGACCTCACTTTTGTTCACGACACGGCGCGCGGATTCGTTTCTGCAGTCGAATCTGAAGCAGGGGCTGGAGAGACTTTTAACATGGGGAGTGGTTTCGAGATATCAATGGAGGATCTTGTTCATGAGATTTCCAGCGTCACCGGCACCGAGATGGATATCTCCGCCGACCACGCAAGAATTCGGCCGGAAAATTCTGAAGTGGAACGACTCTGGTCTGACAGCACTAAAATCTTCGATCAAATGGGCTGGGCGCCAGCGTTGGAAGGCTTGCAAGGGTTACGAGCTGGTTTGCAGAAAACCTTCGAATGGTTTTTGCAGAACCACTCTCGAGAAGGTTACGATGCGGCTCGGTATGTCCGGTGACTATGGCCCATAGGCAACCAGAAGCCCAGTCAATCGCGGACCAAATGATTTGGGCGATTCAACAAGTGACCAGTCGAAAAACTTCAGGTATTCACGAACCGGTCTTTGCCGGGAATGAGAGAGAATACGTCAAACAGTGTATCGAAACCGGGTACGTGTCGTCGGTAGGTTCCTTTGTCACCCGGTTCGAAAAAGAGCTTGCCCGTTACGTGGGAGCTCAGCATGCGGTTGCGGTCGTCAATGGGACGTCGGCTCTCCATTTAGCTCTCGTAGCAGCGGGAGTGAAGCCTGGGGATGAAGTCATTGTTCCAGCACTTAGTTTTGTTGCAACAGCAAGTGCGGTAGCACTCGCCGGCGCCACCCCCCATTTTGTTGATGTATCCAGGGAAACCTGGGGAATTGATTCAACCGAGTTGAGAGCGTATCTCAGCTCGTTGCTTCGTCGTGACGGTAAGCAACTGATCAACAAAGAAAGCGGCAGACCAGTTACCGCTATTGTTCCGATGCACACCCTCGGACATCCCTGTGATGGGGATGGAATCAAGGCGGTTGCGGAAGAATTTGGTCTTGCTTTTCTGGAAGACGCTGCTGAATCCCTCGGCAGTTTTGCCGGGGGGACGCACACCGGGCTTGCTGGCAACGCTGGGGTCTTTAGCTTTAACGGAAATAAAACCGTCACAACGGGCGGCGGCGGCGCCATTGTGACGGACGACGCGGAACTCGCTGCTCGTCTGAGACACCTCTCGACCACAGCGAAAATTCCCCACCGCTTTGAGTTCGATCATGATTCGGTTGGTTACAACTATCGGATGCCAAATATAAACGCAGCCCTGGGAGTCGCCCAACTCGAACAGTTACCCGATTTGGTGGAACGACAGAGGTCTCTTCATCGCAAGTACGAGGAGGCTTTGGGAGATCTCGTCCTCGGGAGCCTTCGGTCAGAGAGCCCAGGAACGACCAGCAATTACTGGCTTCAGGCTTTTCTTCTGACCCCTGAACTGGCATCCCAGCGAGATAACATTTTGAATGCCTGCCTTGATGCTGGCATTCCGGTTCGACCTTTGTGGAAACCCTTGAACAGCTTGACTCCATACCGCCAGTCACCAAGCCCACCAACCCCGGTTGTGACGGACCTTTACTCCAGGGTAATTTGCTTGCCCTCGTCCGCTTCCCTCGTTCCGTAACCGAATTCATTAGGCTTGCCCCGGGGAGGCTCCAATGGCTGCAAATGAGCAGAGAAACCGTGTCGTTGTGATTGCAGAAATTGGCGTCAATCACAACGGTTCGCTTGAGTTAGCGAAAAAGCTTGTCAAACGGTGTGTGGAGGCGGGGGCTGACTACGCTAAGTTTCAGACGTTCACAGCTAAGGATCTTGCTTCGGAGAGCGCTCCGTTAGCAAACTATCAACAGAATTCGTTCGCGGGTCAGCGCCAGGTCGACTTGCTGTCAGCGCTGGAGCTTTCCGAAGCCGACTTCGAAGAACTTGTTGCCCATTGTGCGACAGAAGGGATCGGATTCTTGACCACAGCGCATGATTTGGGCAGCGCGGTGTTTGTGATGGGTCTCGAATCCGATTTCGTCAAAGTTCCCTCTGGAGATGTGACGAATTACCCCTTCCTCCGCCTTGTTGCCCAGCAACAGACCGCCGTGTTGCTTTCGACTGGAGCCTCCCGCGCAGACGAAGTTCGTCAGGCAGTTGAGGTCCTAGAATCGGGCGGGCTTAGCCGCTCCCAAATCACGGTGCTGCAATGCACCACAGAATACCCGGCACCCCCCGAGCAAGCCAATCTTTTAGCAATGGTGGAAATGGGGAAAGAGTTGGGTGTATCGGTCGGGTATTCCGACCATACCTCTGGTCAGAACGTAGCTGTAGCCGCGGTGGCGCTCGGAGCCACAGTGATAGAAAAGCACATTACTCTCGATCGGGACATGGAGGGGCCAGACCACGCCGCCTCCCTTGAGCCCGGGGAATTTTCTGACATGGTGGTTGCCATCCGCCAGGTAGAGAAAGCTCTCGGGGGCAATACAAAATTCGTCACTAGCGCGGAAGAGCGTAATCGCGAAGTGATTCGTAAATCGATAGTTGCACGCACTCGCATTGAGGCAGGCGAGCTATTTGGTGAAGAAAATCTCGGTGTGATGAGGCCTGGTAATGGGCTTTCCCCGATGCACTGGCCACAGCTGATTGGTCAGGTGGCTCACCGCAGCTATGGCCCCAACGAGATGATTGAACTGCAGTGAAAAAAATTGCTGTCGTCACTGGCACTCGGGCAGAGTACGGTCTGCTCGCACCGTTGATGCATAAAATCGAAAGCTCACCCATTTTGGACCTCCAAGTGGTTGTCACTGGAGCACACCTATTGCCGGAGTTTGGTCTGACGGTGAAAGACATCGTCCGAGAAGGATTCAGGATTGATATATCAGTCCCTGAAATTTCGAGCGCTTCGAACGGGTTAGAAGTTGCCAAACAGGTGGGGGCAGGCGTCACGGCCTTCACTGCCGCCTTCGAAATGCTGGCTCCGGATGCTGTATTGCTCTTGGGAGACCGGTACGAGCTTCTCGCTGCTGCGACAGCTGCCTTCTTCTCAGGAATTCCGATTGTCCACCTCCACGGGGGCGAGGTGACCCGAGGAGCTTTCGATGATGCGATCAGACACGCCATCTCGCAATTTGCCCGGGTTCACGCTGTGGCGGCACCCGAATATGCGGAGAGAATCATTCGTGCGGGCGCGCAGCCTGATTCTGTTCATGTTGTAGGTGGTCTGGGTGTTGATTCTCTTTTCGGCGTCGAAAAGCTCACAAAGAGTGACTTAGAAGCAGAATTGGGAATTGTTGTCGAGAACCCTCTGCTGCTGGTGACTTACCACCCTGTGACGGCAGCAAAACACGACACCGCGTTGGAAATTCAGTCTCTCGTTTCGGCATTACATTCGTTCCCTGACGCCACGGTTGTGTTCACCCTTCCAAATGCAGACCCTGAGCATGGCGTCATTAACCAAGTGCTACAACAAGCGGTGAAGGGCAAAGAGAATTGGCATCTTTTCGCCTCCCTTGGTGCCAAGCTATATCTCTCCCTCCTTGCCCAAGCATCAGCAGTAGTGGGGAATTCCTCCAGTGGCATCCTGGAAGCGCCGACATTGTGCGTGCCAACGGTGAACATTGGTCCACGCCAGGATGGACGACTCAAAGCGCAAAGCGTGATTTCTTGTGGAACCGGTGAAGCAACAATTGAAGCGGCGATTACGCAGGCTTTGTCGATGGAGTTCGTGGAGACGCTATCAGGGATGGAGAGCCCCTATGGGAAAGCCGGAGCCACGGGCAAGGTTTTAGCCCTGCTTGAGTCCACCGTATTCGATACCCTAAAGCAGAAGGAATATTACGATCCTCCCCAAACGACATGAGGTTACATCATTCGAGATTATGACCTTACTCGATGGGCGATCGCGGACCCGCAATCGGTCCGCGACGTCGTTGCAGCCATTAATAGATCTGGGCTAGGCACTGTTTTTGTTACGGATTCGAACGGCACCCTGCGGGCAACCGTCACCGATGGTGACGTGCGAAGGGCCTTACTCGCAGGGAATGGACTTGATAGCCCCGCTGCGAGCGTGTTCAACACCGACTTTCTTGCGTTAGAGGATGGAAGCGATTGGGAGCAAACAACTACCGATGCTGCGAGGAAGGGCTTTCGAGAGTATCCCGTTGTCAATTTGGACGGCGTCCTGGTGTGTGTTGAAGTCCACGGAAATATTGGGAAGAGCGTTGCGCGGGAGAACACCGTAGTGATCATGGCGGGGGGGAAAGGCCTGCGCCTCAGACCGCTGACAGAAGAAACTCCAAAACCTTTGTTGCACGTTGGGGGGAAACCAATCCTTCAGCACATCATCGATAATCTCCGCGACGAAGGTTTCTCTGACATTATTCTTGCCATCAATTACCTGGGTGAGCAGATTGAAAGCTACTTCAAGGATGGGTCCCGTTTCGGCGTGAGTATTCGTTACTTGAAGGAAGATAAAGCTCTAGGCACAGCCGGCGCTTTGTCGCTTTTGCAAGAACCAATTTCTTCGCCCGTGGTGGTGATGAATGGCGACTTAGTCTTGGCCGCAAGCATCGGGACGATGGTCGACTATCATCTGGAAAAGCACGCAACCATCACAGTTGGAGCCAAAGTTTTCGAGACAACAATCCCGTTCGGAGTTCTGTCGACACAAGAGCTGGTGATCGATGGAATCGAGGAGAAGCCAATCCATCGCGATCTTGTTAACGCTGGTGTTTATGTTCTGAACTCTGAGGTGTTCGAGTCGCTTTCAGTCGATCAGTTTGCTGACATGCCAGAGCTCATCCGTGACAACGTTGGCGGAAAAAAAGTCTTTGCTTTTCCCATACATGAAACTTGGGCCGACCTAGGGCGCCCTACTGATTTTAGCCGGGCGAACGAGTTGTTGGATGAATCCTAATTTCTAATGATTAATCAACCATTGAATATGCTGTTATTTTTCTGCTGCAACTCAGTAGTCAGCGGAGAAAGTGAGTACGACAGTAATGGATAAGATTGCTGTCCTTGGTTTTGGGAGCAGTGGTCGGCGGTTTGTTTCACTGATCCGAGAACGTCTCCCTAAAGCTGAAATTCTGGTTTACAGCTCTCAGCGGTTAGCGGGAGAGGCCTTCCAATCTACGTCGAAAATTTCGGAAGTTAGAAAATTTGAGCCGACAATAGCAATTATTTGTGGTGTCGCATCGGATCGGCTTGAAATGATCGAAGCGCTTCCGAACGAATTGCTTGGCGCGTTAGTTGAGAAGCCGATAGCAGTGAATTCTGAAGAAGGTATAGAGGCCGCAAAAAAACTAGAAGAACGGGGCGCAATAATTCAAGTCGGTTACAACTTGAGGTTTTCCCCTTCGCTGAGTGAGTTCAAACGGAAAGTTGACCAGCTTAGGTTTGGAAGAGTGCTCAGTGTCCGAGCCGAAACAGGCCAATATTTGCCAGATTGGCGGACTGGCAGAGATTATCGAAAAACTGCCTCCGCGCGCGAAGAGTCGGGTGGCGGAGTCCTGCGCGAGCTAAGCCATGAAATCGATTACTTGCGGTGGATATTTGGCAATATCGTGTGGGTTTCTGCATGGTGTGGCAAGCAATCTGATTTGGAAATCGACGTCGAAGATACGGCACACCTGGCCCTGGGTTTTTCCACTGAAGCTGCGTTGCCTCCGCTCGTTGGGCAGTTGAACCTCGATTTCACCCGCCACGATCGCACGCGAAGCATTACTGCAGTGTGTGCCGAGGGGACACTTCGTTGGGATGGCGTCACTCGTCGAGTTGAGGAGTGGCCTAAAGGGGGCACAGGATGGGAAGCGTCTTACGTTGAGGAGGCGTCGACCTCCACTTCCTACGAACGGCAGTGGGACAGTTTCTACTTGGCAGTGACAAAGGGAGTGACGCCAGAGGTCACTGTGGAGGATGGCTTAGCTGTTCTTTCAGTAATCGATTCAGCTCGACTGTCGCATCATTCCCGGGGTATTCGCGTTTCCTCTTCGCAGGCAGGCGCTGCCTCATGACGGTTTATGGCGCGGTCTTTGCCAGAGGGGGCTCAAAGGGAGTCCCGGGCAAGAACCTGCAGAAAATTGCTGGCACTTCGCTTCTTGAACTCTCCATAGCGATGGGATTGGCATCACGCGGGATAGATCGGATGTTCTGTTCGACCGACTCGGATGAGATTGCAACCGAGGCTAAGCGCCTTGGTGCTGAAGTCCCCTTTCGCCGACCTAAAACTCTGGCGCAAGATGATTCTCCTGAGTGGACTGCATGGCAGCATCTTGCTCGCTTCTTAGTCCAGGAAGGTGCCTCAGAGTCAGATGTGCTGGTGTCCCTTCCCGCGACTTC
>ENA-OUOG01002202-OUOG01002202.1-marine-metagenome-genome-assembly--contig:-NODE-2202-length-20744-cov-6.809455_pt1 | contig 20744 bp, 21 predicted proteins | sample MGYA00248635_ERZ508505 | MGnify/ENA primary metagenome ERZ508505 (study PRJEB26176, sample SAMN06267871) | marine metagenome | isolation source: Saanich Inlet, British Columbia, Canada | place: Pacific...
GTTTCTGCCCCGTCATCGGTGACGAATACCTCACCATGCTCAAAGGGTGACATCGTTCCGGGATCGACGTTGAGATAGGGGTCAAGCTTGCGCAGGCGAACGGTATACCCACGGGCCTGCAAAAGCGCGCCCAGTGCCGCCGAGGCGAGGCCTTTTCCAAGAGAAGAAACCACACCACCGGTGATGAATATATATCGTGCCATAAAGTCGTAAACTCCCGTGCGGGCCTGCTGGAGAACCTGTTCCAGACCTAAGCGCCAATCCCTGTATCACGGGATTTGAGAATAACAGGATTCGGGCGGGTAGGGCAACCCTACACGCTAGATGATGTGAGCGGGTGGGGCATTGCCCCAATATTTATTGGAATTAGACGGGTTTAATCCGCACGTGGTGGCAGCGCTGGCGCGTCACCATCGGTGGGAGGCAGCAAATCACCAACGGGTGGAAGTGCTGTGCCATCTACGGGCGCTTCGCCCTCAACAGCGGGTGCATCGCCTGCGTTGATCCGGTCAAGGACCGAGTCGCTGGAGGAATTCTGTGCCGCAAGGATTGTGAGCGTGATCGACGTTGCCAAAAAGGCAATCGCGAAACCCCAAGTCATTTTGCCAACAGCCGTTGCCGCTTGCCGACCGCTCATGACACCGCCACCGCTGCCGCCACCAACACCAAGCCCGCCGCCTTCGGAGCGCTGCAATAGCACAGCCCCGATCAAACAGATTGCGAGGATCAGATGCACAACGAGGATGATATTTTCCATGGGCGGGTTCCGTCCGACCTTAAGGTCACTTGCTTTGAATTTTCGCCTACTTAGGGGATGCGACCTGCCGCCGCAAGCCCAAGTAGACATCACATGGGTCGGTAAACGCCAAGTTAAAGCTTTGCTTTGGCCAAAAGGGAGCGACCAGCAACTTTGTAATTGGTCACGATCGCTGGGGCTTGGATCCGCTTTTATCAGGCATCAAGGCCCAAGCGCGCCTATGTTGCGCAAGAATTCGGTTTCGCCTCAGGCTTTGGATCGGTATAGCGGCGAGGGTTTTCACCACATGATCCTCAAGAAGGAATGTTGGATATGGCAAATGTAGTGGTCGTTGGCGCTCAATGGGGCGATGAAGGCAAAGGCAAAATTGTTGATTGGTTGAGCGAGCGCGCAGATGTCATCTGCCGTTTTCAAGGTGGGCATAATGCAGGCCATACCTTGGTGATCGATGGCAATGTCTACAAGCTGCATGCGCTGCCCTCGGGTGTTGTGCGCGGTGGGAAATTGTCGGTGATCGGCAATGGTGTTGTTCTTGATCCTTGGCATTTGATCAAAGAGATCGAAACCGTGCGTGCACAGGGCGTCGATATCAGCCCCGAAACCTTGATGATCGCCGAAAATACCCCTTTGATTCTGCCGATCCATGGCGAACTTGACCGCGCCCGCGAAGAGGCCGCGAGCAAAGGCACCAAAATCGGAACCACGGGCCGTGGCATTGGCCCTTGCTATGAGGATAAGGTCGGACGCCGCGCGATCCGTGTGGCTGATCTGGCCGATGACGCGACATTGGTGGCCCGTGTTGACCGCGCCCTTCAGCACCATGATCCTTTGCGCAAAGGTCTGGGCATTGACGCTGTCGACCGTGATGCTTTGCTCAGTGCGCTGCGTGAAATCGCGCCGAAGATCCTGCCCTATGCCGCACCCGTTTGGTATGAGCTGAACGAGAGGCGCAAAGCAGGCAAGCGTATCCTGTTTGAGGGCGCGCAAGGCTCCTTGCTGGATATCGATTTTGGCACCTATCCTTTCGTAACCTCGTCTAATGTTGTGGCAGGGCAGGCCTCTGCGGGAACGGGGCTGGGACCAAATGCCATCGGCTATGTTCTGGGGATCGTGAAGGCCTATACCACCCGCGTGGGCGAGGGGCCTTTCCCGACCGAGCTGGACGATGCGGATGGAGAACGGCTTGGCACGCGCGGGCATGAGTTTGGCACAACGACAGGCCGCAAACGCCGTTGTGGCTGGTTTGATGCCGCCTTGGTGCGCCAGACCTGCGCCATTTCGGGGATCACTGGTATCGCTCTGACCAAGCTTGATGTCTTGGACGGGTTCGAGAAGCTCAAGATTTGCGTGGCCTATGAGCTTGACGGAAAACGTCTTGATTATCTGCCGACAGCGGCCGAAGAGCAGGCGCGCTGCACACCGATCTATGAAGAGGTCGATGGCTGGAGCGAATCCACCGAGGGTGCGCGTTCTTGGAATGACCTGCCCGCCAATGCCGTGAAATATGTGCGCCATATCGAAGAGTTGATCCAATGCCCCGTCGCCCTATTGTCTACCTCTCCCGAGCGTGACGATACGATCCTCGTGACAGACCCATTTACCGACTAAGGAAACACCATGGCGCTGAGCTATAAGACACGCAAAAGACTGTCTGTGTTGATCCTGTTCATCGGGCTGCCTGCCTATATCGCGGCGGCTTGGTTTGTGGTGAGCCTGTTCGAGCGCCCCTCAATCCTCGTGGAATTGCTGGTCTATATCTTCTTGGGTGTGATTTGGGCGATCCCGTTGAAGTCTATCTTCAAAGGGGTCGGCAAAGCGGATCCCGATGCTGACCCCTCCGCCGATCAATAAGGGGCTGCAAATGAAAACGGCCGCGCCTGATAAGGGCGCGGCCGTTTCGTTTTAAGACTGTCCCGTTCAGCGGTAGTGCTGTGAATCAGGCGACAGTGAATAATTTCCGCGAGAGACCTTGGTAATCATGCCCTCGCGCAGCAAGATGCCAAAGGCACGAAGGCTTTCTTCGCGGCCAACCGCTGCGCCTTGGACTGTTTCCGCAAGACCGATCACATCGGGACGAGTGAAGACGGGCTTTTGCTCGAATTTGGTGAGATAGGCCGCTGCCAACTCAAGAATGGTTTCAGGTGTGGAGCCTGCAAAAGCGGCGATATATTCAGCAAAACTGCCGTCATCGGCCGTTGGAGCCGCGCTGTGTGGGCGCATTTCTTCCGAGGCTGCTTCTGACGTCGGCGCCTCTTCTGCGTCAGCGCTATCGTTCAGGACCCGACCTGCCCGTGCAGCCAATGCCGCGAGACCAAGTGTGACCTTGCGGGGGGGCTGCGCCAAGAGGGCCTGAGCCGCTGCAGTTTGTGCATCCATCTGGTTCGGTTCGAGACGCAATGTCGTGTCGGATTGCGTTTGTGCCCGTTCTGCAACGGCCAAACCGCCTGCACCTACGCGACGCGGACGAACGGGGGTGGCTGGTTGAGGCTGGGCTGCGGGTTCGTCATCAATGCGCTGTTCGGAGACCAGCAAAAGCGGGCTCAGCCGCTGTTCTGAGCGCTTGGCGCGGCGCTCAACCGAGACCTGAACGCGACGAGGGCGCATGACTTGTGCCAGATCTTCGCGATATTCGGCGTTTTCATCGGCAGCCGAAGGGGAGGCGCCCGCCAGTTCGGTATCGGCATTGCGCGCTGCGACGGCGGCCTTCAAATGTTCGATGTTGGACCGACGACGTGATGTTTCCGAGCTTGCCAGACGATTATCTGTCGCGTCCAGCAGACGCGAGACTTCATCATCAGCGGCATTGGCAAAAGGCTCGGAGCGCGGGTGTTCGGCTTCGAGTGTGTCAGCGCCTATTGCAATCTCGTTTTCATTTTCGAATACGCCATCGTTCTCTGCATTGGCGAAGATGTTTTCGTTTTCGCCGTCCAGAATTCCCGCGATGGTCGACAGAGTATCCTGACCCAGAGCGATATCTTGCTCCTGCGCATCGGGTTCGGCGAGTGAGGTCTCGGCGGTTTGCGGAATATTCTGCGATCTGGTTTCGGCTTCAATCGCTGCCAATTCCGCCACCAACTCTGCCTCATCATCAGGCGCGAGTGTTTCTTCGGGCTCAACGTCGAATTCTTCTACAAGTGCTACCTCTTCTGCGGTTGCGGCCTGAGCAGGTGGTTCGGTGTTTTCAATCCGCGCGATGACCTCGGTCAATTCCTCGTCTGAGCTATTTGCCTCGGCGTGTTGGTCTTCGCTAAAAGCTGGTTCTTCGCCTTCGTTGATCTCGCGCATCAACGCAAGCTTGGCGGCAACGCTATCGGCATCTGTTGTCTGAGGGGCGGCTGCTCGGGATGTATCTCCGCGAAGTCGTGCAAGCCGTGCGGCAACCGATTCTGCAGGAGCGGTATCCTGTGCCGGGGTTCGAGCGGAGTCCTCGGACGTTGCAGCCTCAACTTCGGCTGTGGCCTCTTCAATGGGTGTTTCAGCTTGGGTCGGTTCAGCGACTGGCGCCTCTTCCGCTGTAATGATCTCGGCTGTCGGCTCAACGATCGAGGTTGTTTCAAGCCCCTGTGCCGTCGCGGCCTCGGCGGTATTTGCAACACCGCGATCAGCGCTGCTGTCAGATGGTGCGGCTTCGGATGCGGTCAGGGACGGGGTGATATCCTCTTTGCGAGGGGCTTGAGTCTCCTCGATCTCGATCTTGGGATCGATCTCGGGCTCGACTGTGGCTTCAATCTCGGCGGCCTCAATCTCGGGGCGCATGATCATGCCTTGCGCGGACACCTGTGCGCTCACCCGACGCTGGATGGCCTGCTCGGTGATCTGCTGGAGCATCTGGGTATCGGGAGTGGGAGGTTCCGCGCCGAAAAAGCGGTCATCCGCTGCCAGATCACGAAAGTATTCCGCGATGCCTTTCATTGCCGAGAACGGATCATCGAACCCTTCCAATGTGCAGGAAAAGGTTCCGTAGGATACCGTTAAAATTTTATTTGCATCACTCATTAGCTTACTCGGTTTTCTGTGTCGGACGGAGAACGAGAATATTTGATTTCAAACTGGTATAATCGAATGATTCCAATAAAACGGGACAGCAATGAGACCATTTCGTGATCTTTGCGCCCAAAAGTGGCAACAATGAGCCCGCACAGCCTGTGATTATTCAATCGGACAATTTCGTAACACTTATAGGGGGCGGCACGGTTGATTCGGGCACGCTCGAGCAAGCTTTGCGCTTTGCGCCCCTATTGGTGGCTGCAGATGGCGGGGCGAATCAGGGCTTGGCGCTGGGTCATATCCCTGTAGCCGTGATTGGTGACATGGACTCGCTCTCGGCCGAGGCACAAGCGGCTCTCGACCCTAACATATTGCATGCGATAGACGAACAAGAGAGCACAGATTTTGATAAAGCCCTACGCAATATCGATGCACCTGGCGTGTTGGCTGTCGGATTTACGGGGCGGCGGATAGATCATGAATTATCCGTGTATCACAGTCTGGTAGTACAGCGTGATCGGCCCTGCATCGTGCTGGGAAGGGACGATTTAGCGTTTCACCTGAACGGTCGGATGACCCTGTCTCTTCCCCTTGGCACGCGCGTTTCTCTTTTTCCGATGGCCAAGGTCGATGTGACAGCGACAGGCTTGCTTTGGCCGGTCGAGGATATGGAAATGGCACCATGGTTGCGGATCGGGACCTCTAACCAGAGCGTTGCCCCAGAGGTGACGCTTGTCTCAAGCGGGGGGGGACTTCTGGTGATTTTGCCACGTGAACATTTGGCCGCTGCGATAGAGGCCATTGGATAAGTCGGGATTCCCTCTCGCAACGGCTGGCGTGGTTCTGTAAAGGTTCTTGGGGACAATTGTTGAAGAATGGAGCGCGCGATATGTCAGCGGAGCTTAACCCGATAGACAGAGCGAAATTCGTAGCTGCCAAACGCGCTGTCGAATATGTTGAAGACGGTATGCGTGTTGGCCTTGGAACGGGGTCTACGGCGGCGTGGATGGTGCGCTGCTTGGGCGAGATGGTCCGAGAAGAGGGCATGCGGATTACGGGGGTGGCTACCTCTACACGCACAGCCGAGCTTGCCCGCGAAGTGGGCGTGCCGATCAAGACGCTCGATGAGGTGAAATGGCTCGACCTGACCATTGACGGAGCGGATGAATTCGATGCGAACCTCAACCTGATCAAAGGCGGGGGCGGTGCATTGCTGCAAGAAAAGATTGTGGCGACAGCCTCGGACCTGATGGTGGTCATCACAGATGCAAGCAAGCAAGTGGCCACGCTTGGCGCGTTCCCGCTGCCTGTCGAAGTTATTCCTTTCGGCTGGCAAACCACCAAAGCCTTGATTGAGGAATTGCTCTCCAATCTGGATGTCTTGGGCCGCACCGCATCCCTGCGGTTGAATGGTGATGAGCCCTTCCGCACCGATGAAGGCAATCTGATTATTGATCTGCATTTGAAAAAAATATCGAACCTGCAGCAAACCAGCCTCGTGTTGAACCAAATCCCCGGTGTGGTGGAAAATGGCCTCTTTCTGGATATTTGCGATGTCGTCGTGATTGGAAATGGCGACGGAACGGTTGAAGTGCGCGATATCCATAACGGAACTGTCGAGCATGAGCGCATTGATATTATCGAGACCGACAACCTGTTTGCTGATACTGAAAGCTAGCAGCGACAACTCAGCAAACCGCTAGGGAATACGACGCAGATGGCCGAATTTGACTATGATTTATTTGTAATTGGAGGTGGCTCTGGCGGGGTGCGCGCGGCGCGTGTTGCTGCGGCTGAAGGGGCCAAAGTCGGTCTGGCCGAGGAAAGCCGCATGGGGGGCACCTGTGTCATTCGCGGCTGCGTTCCCAAAAAGCTTATGGTGTTTGCCAGCGGGTATCGGGAGATGTTCGAGGATGCCCGCGCCTACGGCTGGGATGTCGAGGCGGGTGATTTTGAATGGGGCGGTTTCAATACCAAGTTGAACGTCGAGCTTGATCGTTTGGAAGGCATCTATCGCAGGCTTCTGGATGGCTCGAACGTGGACATATATGACGCGCGCGCAAGCTTGAAGGACGCCCATACCATTCGCCTGTCCACGGGCGAGGAAAAGACCGCAAAGCACATCTTGATCGCCACTGGCGGCCACCCTGTGCGCCCCGACATGAAAAATGCCCATCTCGGCATGGTGTCTGATGACCTGTTTCAGATGCGAGAGCTGCCAAAGTCGATTCTGATCGTGGGGGGTGGTTATATCGCTTGTGAATTTGCGGGCGTTTTGAATGGTTTGGGCGTTGAGGTCACGCAGTTTTATCGGGGCGCACAAATCCTTCGCGGCTTTGATGAGGAAGCGCGCGGCCTGATATCGGATATGATGTGCGAGAAGGGCGTAAACCTGCAATTGGGCACCAATATCGCGGAAATGAGTCCTGCCTCCGAAGAGGTTGGTGAAAGTGGCGCGATCCGGGTAAAATCAACCACTGGTCAAGAGGCCGTCTATGACGCCGTTCTGTTTGCAACGGGGCGTGACCCGAACAGCAAGGGGCTTGGTCTTGAGGAATTGGGCGTTGAAATTGGCCGCCGTGGCGAGATCGTGGTGGATGAATTCAGCCAGACCTCGGTGCCGTCGATCTATGCGATTGGCGATGTTACGAACCGCGTCAACCTCACGCCTGTGGCGATCCGCGAAGGGATGGCCTTTGTCGAAACTGTCTTTAAGGGCAATCCGACGGTGGTGGATCATGAGCTGATCCCCTCGGCTGTCTTTACCCAGCCAGAGTTCGGCACAATCGGCCTTTCCGAGGAGGCCGCTCGTGACGTCGAACCCGTCGAGATTTATTCGACATCCTTCAAACCGATGCAGAGTGGCTTTGCGGGCCGCTCGGATCGGGTGTTGATGAAGTTGGTGGTCAGTCAGGCCACACGTAAGGTATTGGGGTGCCATATCGTCGCGCCGGGGGCGGGCGAAATGATCCAATTGGCGGGTATTGCCGTGAAAATGGGTGCCACAAAAGAAGATTTCGATCGGACTGTTGCGGTGCATCCGACAATGTCCGAAGAGCTTGTGACAATGAAAGAACCTGTGCGTACGGCTTGAAATCTGGCCAAAAACGCACAGTTAGCCAACAAGGCCTTTGATACGCGCGGCGTATCTGGCGTCTCGAAAGACGCAGGGCGGTTATAACGGAGGAAAAGGCACAGTATGGCTGGCAATAATGGCGGACCTTGGGGCGGCGGCCCCGGTGGTGGAAACCGCGGCGGTGATGACGACAATCGTGGTGGGCGTAGACCCGGCGACAATGGCGGCCAGCCGCTGCCAGAGATCGAAGAGATCGTGCGCAAGGGGCAGGAACAGCTCCGCGTGCTGATGGGCGGCCGTGGTGGTGGAAACCGCCCCAATGGCAGCGGTGGCGGCTCGGGCGATAGCTTCAAGCCAACCAGAGGCATGTTCCTCCTTGGTGCGGCTGGTGCTGTTGCGGCTTGGTTTTTCGCCTCATTCTATACGGTGCAGCCCTCGCAGCAGGGTGTGGAATTATTCCTTGGTGAATATTACCGCACCACGGGCGATGGCCCCCATATCGCGCCTTGGCCCTTTGTGACCGCCCAAGTGATCGAGGTCACAACACAGCGGACAGAAGCGTTGGGCATTGCGCGCGACGCGGAAGGCTTGATGCTGACGACAGATGAAAACATCGTCGATATTGATTTCCAAGTTGTTTGGAACATCAACGACCCTGCGCAATATCTGTTCAACCTGCGCGACCCCGAAGCCACTGTTCGTGCGGTGTCCGAGGCGGCGATGCGCGAAGTGATCGCACAATCGGAGCTTGCCCCGATCCTGAACCGTGATCGTGAATTGATTGCCGAAAGCGTGCGTGAACTGATCCAGACAACGCTGAACAGCTATGATGCTGGCGTGAATGTCGTTCGTCTCAACCTTGACCGAGCTGACCCACCCGCCGAGGTGATTGACGCCTTCCGTGATGTTCAGGCCGCCGAGCAAGAGCGTGACCGTCTGGAACGTCAGGCCGATGCCTATGCAAACCAAGCCCTCGCGGGGGCACGTGGTGAAGCGGCACAGGTCTTGGAAGAATCTGAAGGCTACCGCGCCCGTGTGGTGAATGAAGCCGAAGGTGAAGCCAGCCGTTTCTTGGCCGTTTTGCAAGAATATAGAACCGCGCCCGATGTTACCCGTCGCCGGATTTATCTCGAAACAATGGAACAGGTCTTGGGTGACGTGAACCTTGTTATTCTTGGCGAAGGTGAAGGTGGTGGAAACGGCGTCGTGCCTTATCTGCCGCTCAATGAACTTCGTCGTGGCTCAACTGGGGAGAACAACTGATGAAACGCATTGCTTATCTCGTTCCTATCGTTTTCCTTGCCGTCGCTTTGGCGCTTAGCTCGATCTTCATCGTGGACGAGCGTCAAAAGGCCTTGGTGCTTCAATTTGGTCAAATTCGCCAAGTGATTGAAGAGCCTGGACTAAGCTTCAAGGTGCCATTCATTCAAGAAGTGGTCTTCTATGATGACCGTATCCTGTCGCTCGATACAACGCCGATCGAGGTGACACCCTCGGATGATCGTCGTCTGGTTGTCGATGCATTCGCGCGATATCGGATTGCTGATGTAGTGGCCTTCCGTCAGGCGGTTGGCGCAGGCGGCATGCGTGCCGCAGAGGGTCAGCTCGAAGATATCCTCAACCCGCAAATTCGTGCCGTGCTTGGTGCCGATGGTGTAACATCGAATACGATCTTGTCCAATGAACGCGCCGCCTTGATGGAGCAGATCACCATTCGGGCGCGGGGCTTGGGCCAACGTCTTGGGCTTGAAGTGCTTGACGTGCGGTTGAAGCGCACGGAATTGCCCCAGCAAAACCTCGAAGCCACATTTGCCCGTATGGAAGCCGAGCGTCAGCGCGAAGCGACCGACGAGCGTGCCCGTGGTGCAGAGGCCGCGCAACGTGTCCGCGCGCTTGCGGATCGTACCGTGGTCGAGCTGGTCTCGGATGCAAATCGTGAAGCCGAGATTATCCGTGGTGAGGCAGATGCCGAACGTAACCGGATCTTTGCCGAGGCCTTTACGCAGGACGAGGAGTTCTTTGAATTCTACCGTTCCATGACCGCCTATGGCCGCGCCCTGAACGGCACGGATTCAACCATGGTCGTCAGCCCCGATAGCGAGTTCTTCGAATATCTGGGTGCATCGGGTGGTTTGGTGCCCGCGCAATAAGGGTCGTCGATGTTCGATCTGTTGATATTGGGCGCTGGAATGGTGCTCGTGTTTGAGGGGCTGGTGTTCGCACTGGCCCCTTCACGCTTGGAAGATATGTTGCGGCTGATCTCGCAAATCCCGCTCGAGACGCGACGATTGATCGGTTTGGGGGCAACGGCCATCGGGGCTGTGCTGATCTCTTTGGGGATGAGCCTGTTTTAGGGACGAGCCGTGGCCCATTGGGGCACAGCTTTGGCCTCCGCTCACATGCATGTGACGCAGATTTCAGTCCATTTTCTGCCCATGTGCTTGATTGCTGCGACGCGAAGGCAAATATTAGCTGCAAGCAACAGGCGTAGCATTTTGACGCTTGTTAACGGCAGAACAGGAGGAATGTTCGTGAACAGCCAAGAGCTTATGAAGAGCAAGAACAGAAGTGTCGCTCAGGTAAAGGTGCGCGACTCTGCAGCGCTCAATCGGGTGGCCATGCTTGCGTTGATGTCGGCCATGTTACTGGTGGCGGCAGTTATCAGCACCATGCCCGCGCGGGCGCAATCTGCACCGCCGCCCAGTTTCGCGGATTTGGTGGATCAGGTGGGCGACTCGGTCGTCAATATCACGACCTCCGCGATTGTTGCGGGGCGGACAGGGCCACAACCGATTGTCCCCGAGGGCTCTCCGCTTGAGGATTTTTTCAACGACTTCATGGACCGCAATGGACCAGGCGAAGGCCAGTCGCGACGCAGTCAGGCCCTTGGTTCGGGGTTCGTGATTTCCGAGGATGGTTTTATCGTCACCAATAATCACGTGATTGAAGGGGCCGATGAGATTATCGTCGAGTTTCGCTCGGGCCAGGAGCTGGAAGCAACGATTGTAGGCACCGACCCCAACACCGATATCGCGCTTTTGAAGGTGGAGCCTGAAGCGGCCCTGCCGTTTGTTGCCTTTGGCGACAGCGATGCCATGCGGGTTGGCGATTGGGTCATGGCGGTTGGCAACCCTCTGGGCCAAGGATTCTCGGTTTCGGTCGGGATCGTCTCTGCGCGCGAACGGGCTTTGTCGGGCACATATGATGACTACATCCAGACCGATGCGGCCATCAACCGAGGCAATTCGGGCGGCCCGCTGTTCAATCTTGAAGGTGAGGTGATCGGTGTGAATACGGCCATTCTCAGCCCCAATGGCGGCTCGATTGGTATCGGGTTCGCGATGTCTTCGGCTGTCGTTGAAGACGTGGTTGGGCAGCTCAATGAATTTGGCGAGACACGCCGTGGCTGGCTTGGTGTTCGCATCCAAGATGTGACCGCCGATATCGCCGAGGGCCTGTCCCTTGAAGAAGCGCGCGGTGCGATGATCACCGATGTGCCAGAAGGGCCTGCGCGCGATGCAGGTGTCGAAGTGGGTGATGTGATCCTGAGCTTTGACGGGCGCGACGTGCAAGACACGCGTGAATTGGTTCGGGTTGTGGCAGCAGCGCCCGTTGGTGAGACGGTGCGCATGGTTGTCTTCCGCGATGGCCAGACCCAGACCTTGCGTGTGACCTTGGGGCGGCGTGAAACAGCCGAGACAGCCGACGCAACCTCTGGCCAAGCACCCGATGTTGTCCCCAGCTCGGGCGAGGTTCTCGGCATGACGCTGACGCCTTTGACCGACCAACTGCGTGAGCAATTGAATGCGCAAGGGCTTGAGGGGCTGGTCATCGAGGCCGTCGACGCCGAAAGTGATGCGGCTGCTAAAGGTCTGCAAGCAGGCGATGTGATCACCGAGGTCGGTCAACAGGCCGTCTCGGATATCGCAGCATTCGAGACCCGTATCGAAGAGGCAACTGACGCGGGGCAAAAAAGCATCCTTTTGCTGATACGCCGCGCGGGCAATCCTCGTTTCGTAGCCCTAAGCCTCGAACAGTGATCGCCCAGAAATCGATCTAGAAAGCCGCCCCACCCTCGGTGGGGGCGGCTTTTTCAGCCGCCATACGGCCACCCTTCCCAAAATCGGTTTAATGCGATAGGTCCCGCCGTCATTGAACTGGAGCAATTCGCCGATGAAACCTTTGATTTTGCTAACATCCGCTTTGGCCTTAGCGGCTTGCGTCACCACCGCGCCTGAGGAGGCTCCTCGCACGGGTCCAGAGGGGCTTCTTGCGGGAATTTATGATGGCTCTTCTGTGAATATCGATGCATTTGCCGATCCCTCGCAGCGGTCCGAGTATTTCACGGCAAATATGATCTCCCAGATCGAAGCGGCCGAGACCTGCGCCATTGCGCGGACCGCCGCCTCCTTGGATTTCAATCCGCTTTTGCCCTCGCCTGACAATCGTCGCGGGGACTATGTCATGAATACGCGTGCCCAAACAGCCACGGCCGCGCAGGTCGATGTGATGGTGCAGCGGCGTGGTGTCGTGCAGGACGTCTTGACCTTTACCATTTTGTCCAGAGGTTCGAATTGGCGGATCGACGAGATTGCACATGGCGGCATTGCGCTCTCCAGACGCCTGACCTCGGTGTGTGCTGAGCCCGAAATTGTCGAAGACCCCCTCGATGAAACGCCCGTGGATCAAACCCCTGTGGATGAGGGCGCTTCGGATGTCGACACTTCCGAGGCAGAGGCCGCAGACGCAGGCTGATCTGACTTGCTGGCAACTGGACATCATCGGTTTTGAATGCAAGCTGTCCGCATGAGCGCGTCGAGGCAAACAGCACAGGATGATGCGGCCAAGCCATGGCCCAAGATCAGCACCCTTGGTGTTGATGCGATCTTGGTCAGCTTCGGGGATCGCTTGAGCGAGACCGCCAATCGCGCCGCTTTGGCCTTTCGGGATGCGGTCGAGCGGGAAAACCTCATGGGGCTGTCCGAGACAAGCACATCGCTTGTCTCCACGCTGTTGAAATTCGATCCAGATGCCATGCCTCATGCAACGCTTGTCGCGTCATTGCAGGCTTTGCTTGAAAGCCGTGACTGGTTTGATGCCCCTCTCCCGCAAGGGCGGCGTCTGTGGCGCATTCCAACCGTTTATGGCACCACGCTGGCCCCCCAGCTGGAGGAGGCCGCCACTGCCGCAGGGCTGAGCCCTGCGCAGGCCATCGCCCAGATTTCCTCGGCCCGCGTTCGTGTGCAGACCATAGGTTTTGCGCCAGGCCAGCCCTATTTGGGTGAATTGCCGCCTGAATGGAATATCCCCCGCCAGCAAGCCCTGACCGAGAAAGTGCCTGTCGGGGCTTTGGTCGTGGCGATCCGGCAATTGGTGTTGTTTTCCGTCTCCACGCCCACGGGGTGGCGGCATATCGGGCAGACGGGGTTTCGCCTGTTTCGCCCTGAGCAGGAAAACCCCTTTGTCCTGCGTCCAGGTGATGAGGTGATCTTCGAGGCGGTAGACCGCGAGGTTTATGAGCGGATGAAGACCGCGGGTGCGGATGCGGGTGCAACATCACAGGTGATCCCGTGAGCGGCGCGTTGATCGTGCATAAGGCGGGTTTGGGTGTCACCCTGCAAGACCTTGGACGGCGCGGCTATCTTGCCTTTGGCCTGTCGCGCGGCGGGGCGGTTGACCTGCGCGCATTGGCAGAAGGGGCAGCCCTTTTGGGGCAGGATGAAGATTGCGCAGCCCTTGAGATGGCGGGCTTTGGGGGTGAGTTCGAGGTGACCGCTGACACGCGCATCGCGCTGACGGGCGCGCCTATGCGGGCCAGTATCGATGGCGCGGCACTTGCTTGGAATGCGTCACATCTTCTGCCCAAAGGCGCCCGCCTTGTGATCGGCCCGACCCTCAAAGGTGTCTATGGCTATCTTCATCTGGGCGGCGGGGTTGCGGGGGCGACCAGCCTTGGATCGCGCTCCGTTCATCTGACGGCAGGTTTGGGTGAGGCGATCTCTGCGGGGATGCGCTTGGCTTTGGGGGCGGATGGCAAGGTCGCGGATACGGGGCTTTGTTTGGCTCAGGATGCGCGCTTTGACGGTGGCGCCTTACGCGTCGTTGCAGGCCCGCAAACAGAACAGTTTCACGAGGCCGAGATCGCGCGGTTTCAGCAGACAACTTTCACAAGGGACAGGCGCGCCAATCGCATGGGGGTGCGGGTCCTTCCCGAGGGGGAGGGCTTTCAATCCGAGGCGGGGCTTTCGGTTTTATCCGAGGCAATCGTGCCCGGTGATATCCAGATCACGGGCGACGGCGCGCCATTTGTTTTGCTGGCCGAGTGTCAGACCACAGGGGGCTATCCACGGATCGGCTCGGTTCTGCCATGTGATTTGCCACGTGTCGCGCAGGCCCCTGTTGGCGCGAAATTCACCTTCCGCTTTGTCAGTCTTGATGATGCAATTGCTATTGAGCGGACAGAGGCGCAGTTTCGACGCGGGCTAAAGGGGCAGCTTGGGCGGCTTGTGCGCAACCCGCAGGACATGCGCGACCTGCTGGCCTATGATCTGATCAGCGGCGTGACCGCTGGAACCGAGGAGGACTGACCCATGCAAGCAAGCGTCGATTTGAACGCGGATATGGGCGAGAGCTTTGGCGCATGGCAACTTGGGGCCGATGAAGCGTTGTTGGAGGTTGTGTCATCTGCCAATATCGCCTGCGGGTTTCATGCGGGCGACGCGGATGTGATGGCGCGGGTGATGGCGCAGGCTGTGGCGCATGACGTGGGCATCGGTGCCCATCCCGGTTTTGCCGATTTGCAAGGCTTCGGGCGGCGTCGGATGGATGTCAGCTTGGATGAGGTCGGCAATCTGGTGCGCTATCAAATCGGGGCGGCAACAGCCATGGCGCGCGCGGCGGGAGGACGTGTGCGCCATCTCAAACTGCATGGTGCCTTGGCCAATATGGCCGCCGAAGATATTGCTCTGGCGCGCAGTTGCTATGAGGCCGCGCTCTCGGTGGAACCCGATATCATCATCATGGTTCTGGCGGGAACAGCGCAACAAGAGGCGGTCGAGGCCTTGGGGTGTAAATTCGCCTGCGAGATTTTCGCCGACCGCGCCTATAATGATGATTGCACCTTGGTGGATCGCCGCAAAGTCGGTGCGGTTATCCATGACCCAGATCATGCCGCCGCGCGCATTCTTGAGATGCTGCGCGCAGGCGCGATCATTTCACAATCGGGCAAGGCCATCCCCACACGCATCGACACCATTTGCCTGCATGGCGATACGCCCGAGGCGGTCGAGATCGCACGCGCCTTGCGCGCAGCATTGGAGGCCGCAGGCGTGGCTATTCGTGCCTTTGAGGGTGCCCGCGCCTGATCGGGCCAAAAGCGCTTGAGCTGCCTAGAGTGACTGTATCCAATCGCAAAAGGCTCTGGCGGCTGGGGTGTTTGTATTGCGGATCAGGAAATAGGTTTCCAAGGCGGGGATCGCATGTTCATGCGCGCGTATCAGCCTGCCTGAGCGTATTCCATGTTGCGCGAGATATTCGCTGGTCAAGGCGACGCCCGCCCCGTCAGCGGCCATTTGCAGCGCGACCCCGTAGGAATCACACGAAAAGCTTGGCCGCAGATCACCCATTCCCGCAGCCAAGCCCCATTTGCCCCAACCACTTGAGACGCCCACGGCATCGATCAAGGGGCTATGTTCAATGGGGCGGTTGTATGCGGGCGCGCGCACTGCAATCAGCCTGTCCGAGCAGAGCCGTTTTGCATCCGCGCCCGCCTGCTTTTCCGAGGCAAAGCGGATCTCTACATCTGCACGCACTGCACTGAACTCATCCGACCAGATCGCGCCTTTGAAGTGGATATTCACCTCTGGGTATTGCGATGAGAAAGCGGTCAGATTGGGTGAGATCACCCATTGAAGCAGGCTGACCGAGGCCGCGATGGTAAGGCTGGTCTTTGCAGGCCGCGTCGCGAAGGTATCGGTCGCTTGGGTCAATGTATTAAGGGCCGTCTCGATGGTCGGCAGCAGCCTGCGCCCTTCATCGGTCAGGGCAAGGCCACGGGCGCGGCGGGTGAAAAGCGACGTTTTCAAACGGGTCTCGAGGCTTTTGATCTGTTGGCTGACAGCCGATTGGGTCAGCCCCAATTCTTGGGCGGCGGCCGTGAAATTGAGATGCCGAGCCGAGGCCTCGAATGTCCGAAACCACGTAAGCGGTGGAAGGCTGCGCGCCATGGGTCAATCCAGATATTAGAATTTCTAATACCTTAGCCATGCTTTCTTTCGTTTGTCAAAACACCCCCGAATCCGTGAGGTAGGGGCGACATATCGATGAGGAAGACATGGCCCCTGAAATTAGAAAAATAGTGACCTTTGACGAAGAGGTCTTGATCGAAGGTTTCCGCGCGGCCGAGCGCCCATGGCGGATGTTTGCAGTTGCAGCCGTGGTCAAAAACCCATGGGCTGGACGCTATGTCGAGGACCTCAAACCCGAGATCCAAGCCTATGGCCCGATTTTGGGGGAATTGCTGACCGACCGAATGATCGCCCTCGCGGGGGGCGGCGATGCAATCGAGGCTTATGGCAAAGCAGCCGTTGTTGGCCTTGATGGCGAGGTCGAGCATGCCTCGGGGCTGATCCACACACTGCGCTTTGGCAACCATTACCGAACTGCGGTCGAGGCGAAATCCTATCTCTCCTTCACCAATACGCGCGGCCCCGCAAATGCGCCCATCATGGTGCCCTTGATGGATAAAAACGATGCGGGCCGACGCTCGCATTATCTGACCATCCAATTCGCCATCCCGGATGCGCCGCGCGCAGATGAGATTGTGGTTGTGCTGGGTGCGGCCACCACTGGCCGTCCGCATCACCGTATTGGCGACCGTTATCAGGATTTGAAGGATCTGGGACATGACGTGGACAATCCGGCCTCGGTCTAGGATCCAAAATCTGACGATGATCTCGGAGGGGCAGGGTGATCCTTTGATCATTTTGATCCATGGGGTCGGCCTTCGGGCAGAAGCTTGGGGCGCTCAACTTGCGGGCCTGTCGCATTTGGGCAGCCTGCGGGCCGTGGATATGCCTGGCCATGGCGGCTCTGCGGGTTTGCCTGATGGGGCAAAGCTGGGAGATTTCACAGATGCGGTGGCGGCAGTGATTGATCGCCCTGCGGTTGTGATCGGGCATTCCATGGGGGCGATGATAGCGCTTGATCTGGCCGTCAGATATCCGCAATCCGTGCTTGGCGTGGCCGCTCTCAACGCGATTTACAGGCGCGGGGTGACGGCGCAAAAGGCGGTGATTGCACGGGCCAAAGCGTTGAATGCGAATGCGCTGCCTGATCCCGAACCCACCTTGGAACGTTGGTTCGGGAACACGGAAAGTGCCGCCCGCGCGGCCTGTCGCGCGTGGCTCATGGATGTCGAGCCTGCAGGCTACACCAAAGCCTACCGCGTCTTTGCGACCTCGGATGCGCCAGATGATGCCGATCTCGAAAGGCTTGCAATGCCCGCCCTCTTTGCAACAGGCGCGGATGAGCCGAACTCGACCCCTTGGATGTCTAATATGATGGCCCAGCTTGCCCCTTCGGGACGGGCCCATGCCTTTGAAAATGCCGCGCATATGATGCCGATGACCCATGCCGCGGCCCTCAATGAGATGCTGTGCGATTTTGTGACGGAATGCGCATCATGAGCATGATTGATCCCTCCAGCCTTCGCGCCGCTTTTGGAGCCTATATGACGGGCGTCACCGTGGTCACCGCGCGGGACGCGCATGGCCAAGCCGTGGGCTTTACGGCGAATTCCTTTACCTCGGTTTCGCTTGATCCGCCGCTTTTGCTGGTCTGTCCGGGTCATTTTTTATCAAGTTTTGAGGCATTCTCGGGATGCACGCATTTTGCGGTCAGCGTTTTGGCGGCTGACCAAAGGGGTGTCGCAGACATATTTGCGCGCCACAAAGGGGACCGTTTCGCCGCTGTGGCGCACCGTTTTGACCTGCATGATGTGCCCGTGATCGAGGGCGCGGTGGCGCGCTTTTCCTGCACCACGGCCAAGGTCATTCCCGCAGGTGATCATGTGATTTTGATGGGGGAAGTGCGTGATGCGGCGCGCAGAAACTCCCCCGCTCTTGGCTATGCCGACGGGCAATATTTTGATCTGGCTCAAGGGGAGCTTGCCTCCCCCGTTCATGCCGAAACACACTGAAGGAGGCGCTTATGGATTTCTCACTTTTTGCACATATGGAGCGCCTTGATGCCGCGCAGCCCCATGACGAATTGTACCGCGAGTTTATCAGCCTTTGCAAAATGGCCGATGAAGGCGGCATGCGCGCCATCTGGACGGGTGAGCATCACGGGATGGAGTTCACCATCGCCCCGAACCCCTTTTTGACGATTGTCGATCTGGCCCATCACACAAAAAATGTTCGCCTCGGAACAGGCACTGTGGTGGCACCCTTTTGGCATCCGATCAAACTGGCAGGTGAGGCCGCAGCCACGGATCTGATGACAGGTGGGCGGCTTGAGATTGGCGTGGCGCGCGGGGCCTATTCCTATGAATATGAGCGCCTGCACCCAGGTCTGGATGCTTGGGAGGCGGGGCAGCGCATGCGTGAGACGACGCCGCTTCTGCGCAAGCTCTGGGAAGGGGATCATGCCCATGAGGGGGAATTCTACAGCTTCCCTTCGACCACATCGGCGCCCAAACCCGCCCAAGCGGATGGTCCCCCCATCTGGATTGCAGCGCGCGACCCCAATAGTCACGAGTTCGCCGTGAACAACGGGTTCAATGTTCAGGTCACCCCCCTGTGGCAAGGCATGGAAGAGGTTGAAACCCTCATGTCGCGCTTTAACGCCGCCTGTGAGGCCTATTCGGGCCCGCGCCCCAAGGTGATGCTGCTGCATCATTCCTATGTCGGCTCGGACGCGGATGATGTGGCATTGGCCGCTCAGGAATTGTCGCGTTTCTATAACTACTTCGGCGCATGGTTCAAAAACGCGCGCCCCGTTCACCAAGGCATGATCGAGACATTGCAACCCGATGAGCTTGCCGCCAATAAAATGATGGCTCCTGAAAACATGCTTCGGGACTTAACCATTGGCACAGCACAACAAGTCATTGACCGCATCAAACGTTATGAGGACCTTGGCTATGATGAATTCGCATTCTGGATCGATAGCGGCATGAGCGCCGAGCGCAAACGCGCCTCGCTTGGCCGCTTTATCGATGATGTAATGCCCGCATTCGGATAGGGACCGTCATGGAACAAAAACCACATTACCAACTCTTCATTGATGGAGACTGGGTTGACGGGAGCGAGGGCCAGACGATGGCATCGCTCAATCCTGCAACGGGTGAGGAATGGTGCAGTTTTGCCTGCGCAAGCGCGGATGATATCGAGCGCGCGGTTCAAGCGGCCTCGCGCGCGCTCAAACGCCCTGAATGGCGTGATCTGACCCAGACGGCGCGGGGCAAATTGCTCTATCGCTTGGCAGAGTTGATTGAAGAGCATGCCGCTGAATTGGGCCGCGTGGAGACCATCGACAGCGGCAAGCTTCTGGCAGAAACCTCAAGCCAGACGGGCTATGTGGGGGATTACTACCGCTATTACGCGGGCCTTGCCGATAAGATTGAAGGCGCGGTTCTGCCAATCGACAAGCCCGATATGCATGTCTTCACCACGCGTGAACCCATCGGTGTCGTGGCGGCCATCGTGCCTTGGAATGCCCAGATGTTCCTGACCGCGACCAAATTGGGCCCTGCCTTGGCGGCGGGTTGCACGGTGGTGCTGAAGGCCTCGGAAGTTGCGCCCGCGCCGATGCTGGAATTTGCCCGATTGATTGAAAAGGCAGGCTTTCCGCGTGGTGTGGTTTCGGTGGTGACAGGGGATGCCGAGAATTGCGCCATTCCGTTGACGCGCCACCCGATGGTGGACCGGATTGCCTTTACGGGCGGGCCAGAAACCGCGCGCCATGTGGTGCGCAACTCGGCCGAGAATTTTGCAGTCACCACGCTGGAATTGGGCGGTAAATCCCCGATCCTCGTGTTCGAGGACGCCGATCTGGATGGCGCGGCAAATGGATTGATCGCAGGCAATTTTGGCGCTTCGGGCCAAAGCTGCGTGGCGGGGTCGCGTGGCTTGGTCCACCGCCCCGTTCTGGAAAAACTGATCGCAAAGATCACCGAGAAAGCGGCAGGCATTGTTGTGGGGGATCCATTGGACGCAAAAACCCATGTCGGACCTTTATGCACGGTCGCGCAGATTGAACGTATCAAGGATGTTCTGGCAAAGGCGCAAACCCAAGGGGCACGCATCCATTTTGGCGGTGCTGCTTTGGAGGGGGCTGGGAATTACATGGCCCCCACATTGGTAGAATGCACCAACCCGCAGACCGAGACCCTCAAGATCGAGATGTTTGGCCCTGTGATGTCGCTGTTGCCCTTTGACACCGAAGAGGAGGCGATTGCGCTGGCCAATGGCACCGAGTTCGGCCTTGGTTCGGGAATTTTCACGCAAAATATCGCAAGGGCGCATCGGGTGTCGGGGCGTTTGCGCAGCGGGATTTGCTGGGTGAATACCTATCGGGCGATCTCGCCGATGGCGCCATTTGGCGGGTTCAACCAGTCAGGTTATGGGCGTGAGGCAGGGCTGGACGCGGTGCTGGATTATACACGGACCAGAACGGTCTGGGTCAACACCTCGGATAAGCCGATGGCCAATCCCTTCGTCATGCGGTGACGTTTAGACGAAACACTCCGAGGCCCAAAGGGCCTTGTGGTTTTTGACGTGTCGCTTGGCCAATTCGCGCGCCTCTGGGCCCTTGGGGAAAATCCGCGCGCCCATGGGCGAGGGACAATCTACCTTCAAGCCGTCATGATCCAGATCGGCCAGTTCGGGGAAAAGCGTGAAGATTTCTGCGCGGGATTTCTCG
>ENA-OUOG01002203-OUOG01002203.1-marine-metagenome-genome-assembly--contig:-NODE-2203-length-20729-cov-5.873233_pt1 | contig 20729 bp, 9 predicted proteins | sample MGYA00248635_ERZ508505 | MGnify/ENA primary metagenome ERZ508505 (study PRJEB26176, sample SAMN06267871) | marine metagenome | isolation source: Saanich Inlet, British Columbia, Canada | place: Pacific...
AGGGGTTGCAGTCCACGCAGCAGTCTTTCCGCTTGCCATGCGGGCAGGGCTTGCAGTCCGCGCACTTGCGTTTCAGCTTGCCATGCGGGCAGGGGTTGCAGGCCGCGCAGTCGTATTTCACCATGCCATGGGAGCAGGGGTTGCAGTCCGCGCACTTGTTTTTCAGCTTGCCATGCGGGCAGCCGCTGCAGTCCACGCAGTCGCGTTTCAGCTTGCTATGCGGGCAGGGGTTGCAGTCCCCACAGAAACGTTTCAGTCTGCCATGCGGGCACGGGTTGCAGTCCGCGCAGTTGTCTTTCCGCTTGCCGTGCGAGCATCGTTTCCTCCCCATCGCTTGCGTGCTACGTGCCACGACCGCCCTCGCGCACGCCCCTTCTGCCGCCGTCTCGTCGTGTCGTAGCTTTTCCTGTCGTAGCTTTTCGTCGGCTCCTCCGATAAACTCTTTTTTTTGGTTTTTTGGCTCTTAGCCACTACCGCCGCCTCGCGTCACTTCCCGCCGCGCCTGGACATGTCGCGCATCGAGACCCCCCCGACCGCGCCCGAGAACCCCGCCGTGACCCGCGCCATCTCGCGCGCGCGCGAGCTCCTGTCTTCGTGGACCGTGGCGCAGTACTTGGAGTGGCGCGCCCGCTCCGCGCACCCTTCCCCCAAACTCGTGACCGTCGACCCCGGGCAACCGCTCGGCGACATACTCCGCGTCCTCGCGAAGCACAACATCCTGTCCGCCCCCGTCATCGAGCGCGCCACAGGCAAGTTCGGCGGTTTCGTGGACGTCGGCGAGATCCTGGGTTTGTTCGTGAGCCGCGCGAGCCGGTGGCTCGAGCGCGAGCACGGCACGGGGTACGGCCACGAAAACCCCAGCCTCCCCCAGAACCGAGCCAACGAGACTGTTGGATTGTATTCTGGACATCTCCGCGAGGAGATGTACTCGGCGGCGGACGACGCTTCTGTGCTCGAGCAGCTGCAGAGCACGCTCGGCGAGGGCATGTTCACGCGCACGCTCAGAGCCGCGCGCGGCGATTTCCCGGAAAGCGACAGGGGCGACGGCGAAGGCATCTTCCGGGGCTACGCGCAGGCGTCGCTCCTGACGATCGTCTCCGCGGCGTTCATGCACCCGATTTCCGAGCCGCGTTTTTTGCCGAGCGCCGCGGCGGGCGCGCTCGCGTCCAACCACCGCGTCGGCGTGTATGACTGGGACGCGGCGTTCGACGACGGAAGCCGCGTCTCGGACGTGTCTCAGTTCGAGGTCATCTCGCAGAGCGACCTCGTGCGGTTCCTCTGGGACAGACGCGATGACGCGAACGTCGAGGCGTTCGTAACTCTCGCCGTCGCCGACGCGTTCCTTAGCGACGCGGCGAAGAAAAGATTTTTACACAAACCCGAACGCGTCGCGTGCGTCGTGGCGGGGAAAACCAAAGCCATCGACGCGTTCGCGCGCATGCACTTCGAGCGCGTCTCTTGTCTGGGCGTGTGCGACACACGCGGTCGTTTGGTCGCGAACGTCTCCGCGAGCGACCTCAGGGGGCTCACCCACGAGCGCCTCGAAACGATGGCGAGCGACGTCCTCGAGTTTGTCTCCGGCGAGCCTGAAAACGCGTCCGACGCGCGAAACGAGACGAACGCGCGAAAACGAAAACCGGTGACGTGCCTGGCGAGCGAGACGGTGCGTGACGTTCTCGAGCGCATGGTCTCGCGGCGCGTGCACCACGTGTACGTCTGCGACGACGAACGCAAGCCTGTCGCGATGGTCACGCCCAACGACGTGTTGCGCGTGCTCGCGGATGTCTCGGTCGAGGGGTGAAGCAGAGAACGAGCGCGAGACTTTTGTGTGGAGAGATGTTGTGAAATGTTTTCACCCGCGGGCGACGTTTCGCCGGTCGTCACAAATCTCGCGACTCGCGCCAATTTTCTCGCGCCAAATCGCGACAGCGGGTCACCTCGTTCTCGGACAAAACACCCCCGCACTGCGAGGATCGCGCGGACGCGGCTCGGCTCCTGGGTTCGCGGGTCGCGTGACGGCGGCGCGCGTCACGCCCTCCGCTCGCGGACGCCGGTGAATGCACAACCGCCAGCGGTCGGGAGGGGGGTCAGGCGCGTCAACACCCCCCCTTGAGGCGGAGTCGGCTTTGAATACTCCCGCGCAACAACGCGCGAACGACGCCGATCGCACGCAAGCGACGTCGGGCCCGTTCAGCGTCTCCGACCGACCGGACCCCGATATGACCCTCCGGGATGGCGACGAGGGCAAAGGCACGCTCGAGTGGCTCGCCATCCAGTCCGTGTGCACGGTCTCCATCTTCGCCGCGCTGCTCGGGTACGACATCGGCGTCATGGCGGGCGCGCTGCTCCCCATGTCCCGCGATCTGGACTTCACGTCGTCGCAGGAGGAGGTGGCGGTGGGCTGCCTGAACTTCATCAGCGCGGTCGGCGCGATCGGGGGCGGCGTCGTGTACAACAGGCACGGCGCCGTGAAGTGCGTCAAGTTCGCGATGGTGCTGTACGCCATCGGCATGTTCGTCATCGCGCTGTCGGGCTCCTTCGCGTCGGTGTTTTTCGGACGGCTCGTCTGCGGCCTCGGCGTCGGCCTCGGCTTCGCCATCTGCCCGCAGTACATCGCCGAGATCTCCCCCCCGAAGTGGCGCGGCGTGCTGGTCTCCATGTTCGAGATCTCCATCAACGTCGGCCTGCTCTCCGGGTACATCGCGAACCTCGCCATGGAGTACGTCGACGACTCGCCGCGATGGCGCGGCCTCATGCTCATCCCCACCGTCCCCACCGCCCTCACGTACGTGTGGCTGGTGCCCAAGCTCCCGGAGAGCCCGCGGTGGCTTTTGCGCGACGGGTCCCCGGGGAAGGAAGCGCTGGCGCGCGAGGTGCTGGTGAAGACCTGCGGCGCGGACGCCGCCGGGCCCGCGCTCGCGGACATCAAGCAGGTGCTGGCGGCGCAGCAAGAGCAGCACCGCGCGTCCATCTCGTCGGCGGGCGAGGGCGCCGGCGCGTTTGTTCCGAAGCGAAACACGGGGTGGCGCGCTTTGTTCTTCGAGCCCGCGCCGCGGCGCGCGCTGCTCATCGGCGCGGGCACGGCGTTCTTCCAGCAGGCCAACGGGAGTGAGGCTGCGGTGTACTACGTCCCGCAGGTGCTCGCGGCGGCGGGCGTGAAGAGCGAGCACTCGCAGCTGCAGGCGGCGGCGCTCGTGGGCGTGTGCAAGACCATCTGCATCGTGATCGGGCAGTTCTCGGTGGACGTGTACGGGCGTCGCGTGATGCTGCTCAGCTCCGTGGGCGCGGTCACCGCGTCGCTCGCGCTTCTGTCCTGGTGCCTGGGGAACGTGGGGAGCGCGGGCGGCGCCACCGCGGGAATCACGCTCGCGGCGCTTTGCCTGTTCATGATGAGCTTCTCGCTCGGCGTCGGGCCGGTGACTTGGGTGGTGACGAGCGAGATCTTCCCGATCCAGGTTAGATCGAAGGGCACCGCGTTCAGCATGGCGCTGAACCGGTTAACGAGCGGGACGGTCGCGATGACCTTCCTGACGCTCACCGAGTGGCTCACCGTGGGAGGCGCGTTTGCGTTTTTCACGTGCGTGAGCGCCACGCAGTTTGCGCTCACGTTTTTTTTCCTGCCCGAGACGAAGGGCAAGACGCTGGAGGAGATCGAGGCGAGTCTCGTCGGGAGCGCCGGCGGGCGCGGCGCGTACCACCGGGTCGAAAACGACAACGAGGCGTGACGAGGGGGACTCGGGGTGCGGAAGAAAAGAGGGTCGCGAAAATCGCGAACGAGCGCCCGCCGTACGGGCGTGACCCTTGTCGAATGTAAACGCGTGTACGAGTGTAAAACAAATCAATCGGTCTCGTTGTGTCGTTGACGAGTCATGGACGCTCGACTCGACGCCTTTTTGAAATCGGCATCAGCGCTGTCGCTCCAAGACAGACTCGCCCGCGCACGAGCAGCGGCGCAGACGGCGGTCGCGGCGCGCGGGGACCCTCGAGAGGTATACTCCGCGTCGCCGATGGCGACTGACACCGACGCGCGGTCGGGGGACGTTCCCTCGACGTCCGCGGCGCGCGCCGAGGCGGACGATGCGCTCGCCGCGTCCAAGAGGATGCACTTCACGTACGCGCGGCATTACTTGCCCCCTTCCTCGCCGACGGTGACCGACCAGCCCCCCTCTCTGGCCTCTCTGGGCCTGACCCCCCTGGTGGACCCCCGCGCGGTGCCCGACGTGCTCCGCGCGGTGCTCCTGGAGGACGGGTGCGTCAAGGTGAACTTCAGGGACAACACCGTACTCCGGCTGGACCCCACGGGCTCGGCGTTCACGGTCACCACCCCCGAGGGCGAGACCCTGCGGCAGCTCAGCGAGTTCGCGGTGACGCGCTTCGCGCGCAAGCTCCGGTCCGCGCTGGAGTTCCGCAACGCGCACGCGGACGTCCCGTTCCTCCCCCCCGCGATCGCCAGGCTCGGCGTCGACGAAGATGACGGGGCGGGGGCCCCCGAAGGGAAGAAGACCGATCTGCGCTTCCGCGCATCCGCGCGCGCGCGGTACGCGTCCTGGAGCCTGGACGCCGAGGACGCGGAGCGCTCCGGGTTCCTGACCCGCCTCGAGGGCGGCGGCGCGGCTCTGGAGTCCACCGAAGGCATCGCGCGCGTCGTGCTCTCCGCGCACGGCCTCGTCGCGCGCGTCACGTACCCTCTGCTGTTCGCGGTGAAGGACGCGTCCGAAACGTCCGCCGGCCCCGCCGATTCCGCGGAGTCCGACGCGACCGCGGAGACTGACGGGACACCTTCGAAACGCCGCCTGGCGCACGACTACGTGTGGCACACGCAGACGTTCTGCGCGGACGCGTGTCCCGCGCGGTGGCAGTTCCCGGTCGCGCTGCTCACGCGCGCCGTGTACGGAGAAGGGGGGAGCGACGAAAACGCAAACGGCGAGCCGAACGCGTCTCCGGAGACGCGGGCGGCGCCGGAGGGACGAGAGGACAAACGCGACGACGCGCGTGAGCAGAAAACGCAAACGCAAACGCGCGCCGGGAGCGTCACGACGCTTCCCGTCTCAGCGACGGCTCTGCCTCGCGGGTTCGGCCTGTCGCACGGTCTGTGGGTGGACGAGGGAGACGACAACGAGAAGCCCTGGTGGAGCTCGCCCGCGGTGGTGGGGTACCCGGAGCCTTTCTCGCGAGGCGCGCGCGTCGGCGTTTGGAACGCGAAGACGAGCGGACGGCGTCCGACGGTGGAGCGCGCGCCCGGCCAGACGAGCTTCACAGTGCGTTCCAGCGAGGCGCGCTCCGTCACACCCATAGGCACCGCCGACATACCCACGGGCCCGTGGGTGGAGGTGGTCTCGGTGCTGGACGCCGACGGGGACGTCCTGGTCTCCGCGGACGCCGCGAGGTTCGTCGTGCACATCCCGGACGAGCCCTCCGGCGCGGCGGCGGCGAAGATGTACGCCGTCGACGCCGTTCCCGCGCGCGTCGCGCCGGCGGGGCGCGCCGGCGTCGCGTTCCAGGCGGCGCAGGCGGGCGGCGAGTTCCAGGCCAGCCAGGGCCGGGCGAAGGGCGGAGACCGAGGCGGAGACACCGACGCGGGCGACGACGACGGGGGCGTCGGGCCGCGAGCGGAACGCGTTCCTCTCGGGCGCTTCGCGGCGCGCGTCGCGGCGCTCCGCGCCGCCGCCGCCGCCCCTGTGGCGGATCCGGAGGCGCATATCGCGAGAAAACAGACACCTGGTCCGTCCTGTTCGGTCGCGGACGCGGACGGCGGCGTGTCTTTCGGTCGCGGCGCGACCACCGACTCGGACGCCGCCGCGTGGGCGGAGGACCCCGACCCGTGGTCGGTGTTGTCCGCGGAGGTTGTCGAGGAGAGCGCGGGCGAGGGTTCGTTCGCGTCGTTCGTCGCGTACGCGGACGGTCGCGTGCGCGTCAAGTTCGCGGACCGCACGCTGCTCGAGCTGCGGCGCGACCGGCGCGCGGCGCGGCTTCTGCTGCCGGACGGCGAGCGCGTGGAGGTGCGCGCGTCGGCTCCCATGCGCTGGGGCAAATACGTCACGGCGGCGAGCGAGTTTGGGCGCTGGGCGTTCATGACGCCCGAGGCGCGCGAACGCGCCGCCGAGGAGGACCGCGCGCGCGACGCGCGCGTGCAGGCGGAGCTGGACGGCATCAGACGCTTCGCGGCGATCCAAACCGGGCAACCGCCGGAAGACGAAAACAAACGAGACGCGGCTCAGGAAGTCGCCGCGAAATCGGTCTCCGTCCCGTCGACGCCCGAGCGCGGGCCGAGAGCGCAGCCCTCGGCGCCCGCCACGCCTCAGTCCGAGGCGCCCGTTTTTTTGTCCGCCTCGAGCCGGAGCCCCCTGCGCGAGGCCAGACGCAAGGGGTCTTTGTCGGTTTCCGTGCCGGCGTCGCCCCTGGACGGCGCGCGCATCAGGAGGCAGGAGAGCCTCGAGAAGATGAAGCGCGAGTGGGAGGAGGATGACGCTTTTTCGTCGAATAAAACCGTTTCGACGCGAAACGAAAAAGAGACGCGGTCGCGCGCGTTGTTCGCGGATGACGGCGATTCCGCCGACGACGGCGACTCGGGCTCCGGCGCGGTCGCGGCCGTGGCCGCCGGCGTTTCCGCTGGCATGGGGGAGTCGGAGTCCGTCGCCGCCGCTCTGGCGGCGACCGCGCGTTGGCTGGAGGGTGTCAAAGACGAACTCTCGTCGGGCGGCGAGGACGGCGGCGACGCCGACGTCTTAATTGCGCCGGGCGCGGCGTCGCGCATGGACGCCGTCGCCGCGGCGTTGGACTCGAACGAGAAGTGGCTTTTGACTGAGCTCGAGGCGAAAACGCGCGACCTCGAGGCGCTCGACTTCGACCAGCCCCCGGACTTTTGACCAGCGACGATGGGACTTTGTTAGAAAGTAGGACTACCAAATATCGCCGCCGCGGAACGCGATGTATATTGTCGCCTCTGTTTTCCTTGTCTCTCTTCCCTCGCGCTCAACTGAGGAACAGATACAGCGTGTTCCCCAGCTTCGTGGGCGTTCCCGTGGCGAACTGCTTGGTCATCTCCCCCTTTTCGTCGTACAGCCGGTACGAGGGCACGCCCTGCACGGACCACTCCTTGACCAACTCCCGGAGCGAGTCGTCCGAGTCAAAGTAAAACCGCGCGAACGAGACGTCGGGGTACTTCTCCGCGTACGCCTGCAGAGTGGGCAGCAGCAGCTTACACGGACCGCACTTGCTGCTGCTCACGTTGAGCACGCACTTGCGCTTCTCCGCCTTGGCGGTCGCGAGCAGGGCCTCGAGCTCGTCCGTGGAGTTGAGCATGGTGACGCCCTTGTCGTCCGCCGCGGCGGAGGCCACGGCGCATCGGCGCGAGGTGGGTTTTTTCGTTCGGGTCATCACCGCCCCGTTTCGGTCGGACGCGAAACGACGCGAAGGCGCCACAGAGACGCGACGCGCGGTCGTTCGCCACGGGCGCGCGACCGCCACCGTCGCGCATGGACTGGAGAGCATCGTCGTCATCGGAAGCGGCGTCTCTCGCGTTCTCACCGCGTGCGGAGCGCGCGTCGTTGTGCCGAGGAGGTTGGGCGATTTTTAACGACATGCTGACTGTGCGGCTTTCCCGCGCGGAGCGGCAAGCTGGTGCGCTTCGCCACGAGTGACCTCGCGACTTTTTGAAGCGGCGCGTCCATTTACTAGGGTTGCGGGCGCCTCACGCCTGGCTCGGCCGAGCGAAGATGGCGGACGCGGACGAAGACGGCGTCGCCATCCCCGGTGCGCGCGTGCGCTTCGGCGCGATCGGCGGTCCCGACCGCGCCGCGCTGGTGGAGGGCATGGTGAAGGGCAACATCCACATCGCGGGAGGTGCGGTGGGCGACCGCTTCGCGCTGAGCGACGGCAGCGAGCAGACCCGCGAGCGACAGGAGGAGCTCATGCGCGAGCTGGAGAGCCGACGCAGGCAGAGGGCCATCGCTGTGACCACGGACGACGGCGAGGTGCGCGCGCAGCTGCGGCAGCACGGCGAGCCCGTGACGCTGTTCGGGGAGGGTCCGGGCGATCGCAGGGACCGCCTGCGGAGGATCCTCGCCAAACTGGACGCGGCGGATGGGGGCGCGCTTCCCGTCCCCGAGGACGCGGGCGTGGTTCCCGAGTCGCAGGCTGTGGCGCAGAAGGAGGTGTTCTACACGGAAGGCACAGCCGAGCTCGCCGCCGCGCGCCTGGCCATCGCGGCGTTCTCTATGCCGCGAGCGGAGGCGAGGCTGCGTCGGCTCCGCGCGGCGCGCGAAGGCGCATCCGGTCCGGACCCGGAGAGGGACCCGGAGGGCGCGTCCGTGGCGCTCGCGTCGCTGGACGCGGACGCGCGTCGCGCGGCGTTCCTCGAGACGGAGGCTTCCGTCGTCGGCGACGACAGGCCTCTGTGTGACGTTCGCTTCTCGAAACCCGACGGAGGCGCGTTGATCCTCTCGGCGTCGTGGACGGGCGCGGTGAAGCTGTGGAGCGCGGCGCGGTGCGAGAAGGCGCTCGCCGTGCGCGCGTCCGAGGACAGAGTCACCGGCGCCGACTTGCACCCGTCGGCGACGGAGGCGGCGTTCAACGAGGCGATGGCGGTATCGAATACCACGACACAAAACCCCGAAAACGATGATGCCGCCACGGGAAGTTCTTCGACTTTGTTCATGGCGACCGCCTCCGCGGACGGCGTGGCGTGCCTTTGGAGCGCGTCCGGTACTCTTTTGCGCGAGATGCGCGGCCACGTAGGGAGGTGCGGTCGCGCTTCTTTTTACCCCTCCGGCGCGTTTCTCGCCACCGCCGGCTTCGACAAGACCTGGCGCCTGTGGGACTGCGAGACGGGGGTGGAGCTTCTGTGCCAGGAAGGACACAGCCGCGCGGTGTACGACGTGCGTTTCCACCCGGACGGCAGTCTGGCGTGCTCGGTGGGCCTCGAGGCGCACGGTCGAGTCTGGGACGCGCGGTCTGGTTTGAACGTGTTGAACTTGCGAGGCCACGCGAAACCCGTGTTGTGCGTTGATTTCGCGCCGAACGGCGCGCACGTCGTGACTGGGTCGGAGGACCACACCGTGAAGGTGTGGGACCTGAGACATGTCAAAGGTTGTTTGTATACCGTGCCGGCGCACTCCAAGTCCGTCACGAGCGTGCGCTACGAGCCGCAAAGCGGGGGGTACTTCCTGAGCGCCTCGCACGACGGAGACGCCAAGGCGTGGAGCGGCGCCGATTTCTCGCTCAGAAGGCGTCTGCGCGGGCACGCCTCGCGCGTCGCCGCGGTGGACGTCGCGCCGGGGGGAGCCGCGTGCGTCACCGTCGGCCACGACCGGACCCTGAAGCTGTGGAGGGCGGCGAGCCGAGGCCAAGGGGGGGGGGAGAGGATGGAAGAGGACTGACGTGACGCCGCGCGGACGTTTTACAATGACGTTTCTTTGTCGTCGCTCTACAGTACAGACCTTCAGTGCGTTCGCCGAAAACGGTTTTCGGGGGTCCTTCAGTCCTTCCTTCTTGTGCTTTCGGCGGGTGCTCTGGCCTCGACGCTCTCGCGAAAAACGAAACGAACGCACCAGATCCGTCGGCGGTCACATCGGGACGCGCTGGGCGCATGGCGGGGAAACGCGGGGGCGCGGGCCGCGCGTCTCCGCGCGCGGCGAAGGCGCGGCGCGCGGATGAGCCCGCGGTGGCCGCCGCGCGCCGCGCCGCGCTGGACGGCGAGCTGGACGAAACGATGGCGCTCCGACTCTTCCTCGCCGGCGGTGACCGCGGGAAATGCGGGCGGACCTGCAAGGGCAACGCGAAGCGCGTCGACTGCGTGTGCGGGTTGGTCCCCCCCGTCGACGGGTTCAGGCGCACGGGCCTGTGGCGCCGCGACACGGACGCGCTGGTGAGCGAAGCCGTGGGCGTGAACCCCTCGACGCTGGCGAGGGCGTCGCGCGCCGTGCCCGTCGGGCTGCGCAATCTCGGAAACACGTGCTACGTCAACGCCGCGATCCAGTGCGTGTTCGCCATCCAAACGTTCCGCGAAGAAGTCTTGGCTCTGGACCCCGGGGACGACCCGAGCGTCGCGGAGGGTGCAGACACTCGCGGCGGTGTCTCCACAGGCGCAGACACTGTCTCCGCGGGCGCAGCCTACGCCGGCGCGTCCCACGACGACGCTTGTGCCTCCGCGCCCGAAGCGCCGTCTCCCCCGAAAATAAAAAGAAGCGACGACGAACACAAAAACGCCACCGCCGCGCTCCGAAAACTGTTCGCGTCGATGGTCGCCGGCGACCGCGCCGTCGCCGACCCGCGGCGGTTCGCGGACGCGCTGTGCCTGGAGACCGCCGCGCAGCAGGACGGACAGGAGTTCCTGAAGCTGCTGCTGGCGTATCTGGACAGGGTCGCCGCGCGGGGGCTCGCCGCCTCCGCCGCGAAGGACGAACCCGAACCCGAACCCGTCGCCGCCGCCGCGGAGCCCCCGGGCCGAAAAAGCGACCGCGAGACTCCGAAAACAAACCGGAGCGACGCGCGCACGTTCATCGCCGAGCACTTCCGCGGTCAGTACACGTACGCCACGACGTGTTCGCGATGCGGGTGCGCGTCCGAGGCGTCCTCGCGCGAGGTGGACTTCTACGAGCTGGAGCTGAACGTCAGCGATCCGACAAAAGCGTTTTTCGATACGGACGGACCCGCGTCTTCACGAGACGCTTGGAAAAAAACCGAAATCTTTGGTTTGCGCGACGCGCTTGGCTCGTTTCTCGCCGTCGAGCGCCTGGAGGGCGATAACCAGTACCAGTGCGGTTTTTGCGGTATTTTGACCGACGCGACGCGCGCGGTGAAACTGCGGCGTCTCCCTAAGTACCTGGCGTTCCAGCTGAAGCGGTTCGTGTTCGACTTCGAGACGTTCGAGCGACGCAAGTGCGCGGACGCGTTTGAGTTCCCCGGCGAGGTAAACATGGCCGACTTCCTCCGCCGCGGAGACGCGGGCGAAAAAAACGCGGACGACGACGAAGCGGAAAGGGGCCCGACCGACGAGAGCAGCCATTCGTACGCGTTGCGTTCCATCCTGCTGCACCGAGGGCAGAACGCCACCAGCGGGCACTACGTCGCGCTCGTGAGGGCGGCGAGCGAGCCCGGCGAGGACGCCGACGCAGTCGCCGCGGAGCCGTCGCGCGGCGAAAAAAAAAAAGCGATTTCCCCGAACCCGAGACGGAACCCGAAACATTCCGAACCCGGGAGTCGAACAAGCGCGCGCGACGCGTGGTGGCGTTTCGACGACGAGGAGGTCACCGCGCTTCGCGGCGGCCCGTTCGGCGAGCCCGCGGCTAAGGGCAAGGACGGCTGGACGCTCGAGCCCGGGTCGTACGCCTCATCGGACGCGTACTTGCTGGTCTACGAGAGGGTGGACGAAGAGGGGACGCCCCGCGAGGATATCGGCGGCGACGGCGGCGGCGCCGCCGGCGCCGCGCGCGGCGCGCTTCCGGCGGACCTCGCGGCGGCGGTGTCCGTCGAGAACGATTCCTTGGCGGCGATGGTGGCGACGTTCGCGTCGCGCGTGGAGGAGGCCCGCGAGCGCATCGAGACCCGCAAAGCGCGCGCCAGGCGAGTCGCGGAGATGGCGGCACCTCCGCGCGCGTGTTGGGATGACGACGAGCAGCCCCCGGAGGACGACGACGCGGCGGCGCCAGAAGGCGACCCCGCCGCCGGATCCGCCGCCGACGCGTTCGGTCGGGATTCGTACCGGTTCGCGCCGCGCTCGTGGCTCGCGCGGTTCTGCGACGACACGCACGACCCCGGGCCGATGGATCTGCGCCCCATCCTCTGCGCGCACGGCGAGGTCGACCCGAGCAAGGCGGAGGCCACCGTGCGCATCTCGAGGGAAGCCTTCGAGCTCCTGGTCGACGCCGCCGGAGCGGCGGGCGGCGGCGCGGCGGCGCCCGGGGTCTGCCGGCGGTGCCTCCGCGCGTCCGCGGCGCTGGTCGCCGGCGAGGACGCCGAGGTGACCGCTCGCGCGGACGCGCGGGAGAGGCTGGAGGCCTGGGAGAAGCGCGTCAAGGCTGAGACGAAGGATAACTCCTTTGTCACCGCCATGGACGAACAGACGAACGCGCCGTCTGGACCTTCAAAAGCGGGCGCCGCGATTGTGTCCGCGGCGTGGCTCAAAAAGTGGCGCGCGTGGCGGCGCGGACCGCCGCCGCCGGCGTTGACGAGAGAAGGCCCCACCTCTTCCATCACCTGCGCGCACGGTAACTTGAAACCCAGCGCCAACGTCTCTATGGTCGATCGCGACACCTGGTCGTTCCTCGTCCGGAACCCACCCGCGAAAGAACAAGAACCCGGGGGGAGCGTAGTCGAGCCGCGAGTCATCGAGATCGACGTGGACGACCCGGGGGGCCCCGGCGCCGACGCCCCCGGAGAGACGGCGGCGCGCGCCGGGGGCGGGGGCGGGGGCGGGGGCGGGGGCCTCGCCGTTCCGGCACATGGCACGGCATCGGCGTCGAACGCGGACGCGCGCCATCTCGAGATTACGAGTGAGGAGGGACCGACGGCGCGGTCGACCGCGGCGTCGGACCCCTCGACGGGCCCGTCGGTATCCCTCGGGCCCGAATCGTCCCCCGCGCGGTGGCCGGTCCATTTCGCCTCCGCGGAGGCGTGCGCGGCGTGCGTGTCCTCTCGGCTCGAGGCTGCCGCGGCCAAGAGCTCGAGCCGAGAGCTCGCGGAGATCCACCGCGCGGCGTGCGCGGCTCTGCGGCACCCGCTGGACCCCGACGCGGTCGACATCGAAGTCGACGGCGGCGGCGGCGGCGACGGAAACGAAGCGCTGCAAAACGCCAACGGCGCTCGCTTCCGCGCGCTCCCGCGCCGGTGGCTGGCGCGGTGGCGCGCGTTCGCGTTCGCGAAGGGGGTCGATAAACACTCGACCGGTGCTTCGCCTGCGTGGCGCCCCAGCCTGGAGTCGCTCCGCGAGGCGGTGGAAGAGCTCTTCTGCCCCCACGGGGGGCTCGTCGCGGCGTGCGACCTGCGGGGCTCCGTTTCGAGAAAACGGAGCGGCGAAGAGAAAACGGAGGCGGACGCGTCTCTGGCGGCGCTCGAGGCGGAGAGGACGCGCGCTCTGCGCGCCGTCTTCGGGGACGGTGCTTCCACGATCACTTCCACGCGAAAAACACACACGAAACCGAACGGCGACGGACGGACACACGCGAGCACGCTACCGGTCGCGGACAGTCTCGAGGGAGGCGTCCAGACCGTTCTCGACGGCGCTTCTCTCCGTCCGAACGCGAATCGAAGAGGACGCGTCCTCTCGTTGGAACTCGTCCCCGCCTCGGCGCTGGCGGCGCTGGAGGAGGTGCTGGGGGGTCGCGTTCACCTCGCGCCGCGGTGTTTCGCGGCGCCCGCATCTGCGTCCGACGGGTTCGGGTGGACGTTCGCGCCGGCGACGTGCGCGGCGTGCCGTGTCACTCGCGCGAACGCAAACGCCGAGTGTCGCGGAGAGGAGGAGAGCGACGGCTCATGGCTCGGGTCGTCGAACGAACGGCCATTTGTCGAACCGTACTTCTCCGCGGCCATCTCCGTGCGGCGCGTCAAGAGTGACCCCGCGGCGTTCGCAAAAGCCTTCGCCGACCGCGCCAAGGCGATCGGCGCCAAGCGCAGAGTCCTTGACGCCGATCGCCTCGACGCGGACGCCGATCGCGGAGGATTCCGCCGCGAAGAATCACTCGCCGCGGAAAAGAAGAAAGACCACGCGCCCGCGAACCGCGACAACGCCACCACGCGGCGCGGAAGAGTCGTGAAAGCGCCGTCGGATGTCTCCAAAAGAAGCGAGACGGCCGTCGGCGGCGCGGCGTGTGCGAACCTCCCCCGTCTGGACCCCGTCGGGCGCGCGTGTTCGCTCGTCGTGGACCACGACTACACGGCGTGGCGCGTGAAGCTCATGGCACTGGAGAAGCTCGCGATTCACCCGCTGGACATATCGCTGTTCTACGTGACGTACAGGCGCGACTTTTCTGACGACGGCGACGGCGGGGAGGTCCCGGCGATCCCGGACGCGGTGTTCGAGCTGGAAAACGCGACGACGCTGCGCGAAGCCGGCGTTCCCGCGGGCGCGCGTCTGGCGCTCTTCGCCACCGCGACGCGCGACCCCGAAGACCTGACCGGGCTGGAGATGCCGCTCGGGCCCGTGGTGTGGGAGACGGAGGGGGGGGGCGATGCTCGCGTCGGCGCGGTCGCGGGCGCGAGCGCGCGCGAGCGGGGCTTCGCGGGAACCGCGCTCGCCGGGTTCGGAGAGTGAGAAATTTTTGGCAGCTTGAACAACAACACACGTCATCTTGTTGTTTTCTTCACTCGTCCGCCGCGCCCCGAGATGTCCGCCGCGAGCGCGTCGCGCGCCGGGGCGGTCGCGTCGAGGCCCTCGGTTCGCCGGGGCGCCCGGCGCGCGGCGCGAGCCTCGAGCGTCGCGCGCGCCGGGTCCGCCGAGGCAGCCACGGGTCTCGGATGCGAATACACGTACCTCGGAGGCAACTCCTTCTTCTGCGAGTTCCGCGCGTCGCGGGTGAAGGTGCTGTGCGACCCGTGGCTGGTGGGCGACCTGACGTTCTGGGACCTGCCCGAGCTGTACAAGGGCACGAAGGCGTCCCTCTCCGGGAACGAGAGCGAGTGGATGGAACGCGCGAAGACCGCGGACGTCATCCTCCTGTCGCAGGGGTGGGAAGACCACGCGCACCGCCCGACGCTTCGTCTGTTGCCGAAACACATTCCCGTCGTGGGGTCGCCCGCGGCGGCGGAGGTGGCGAAGGCGCTCGGATTCACGCGCGTCACGGGCCTGCGCGCGAACGCGAGCGTCGAAGTGTCCACTTTACGAGCGGAGAGAGAAAAAGACGCGGAGAAAGAGAAACTCCTCGTCGTGGTCGCGGAGGGCGCCTCGGTGGGTCCGCCGTGGTCGCCGCGAGAGGCTGGTTTCTTCCTCGCCGACGGCGCCGACGGCGCGCGTATGTACTACGAGCCGCACTGTTCGTACGCGGCCGAGTCCGTGCGCCGCGGGTTGGCGCAGGTGGGCGGCCGCGTGGACGTCTGCGTCACGCCCGTGCGGTCGGTGGACGTCGCCGGGTTCACGCTCGTCGCCGGCGGCGGCGCGGCGGCGGATCTCGTCGACGCGCTCGGAACGCCAAAGCTCGTGATCCCGCTTCGCAACGGCGAACTCGAGCAGACGGGCGCGAGCGTGGGTCTGCTGGGGACGGACGGGACCACGGGGGAGACCTTCGCGCGGCTGTGCGACGCGCGGTTCGGGAGGGGGGCGGTCACGGTGCAGATGCCCGTCCCGGGCGTGCCCGTAGACGTTCGGCGGTAGACTACGTACTGTACGGCGAAGAAGATGTTTTCGCGCACCCAACTCGTCATCGCACCGAAAAGGAACAGTGGGAAGACACGCCAAGAAGGCGTGACCGACACGCCAGTCGCGGCCAAGCGACAACGTTTGGGACGCATTTTAGTGTATTCATTTCTGCGGAGGCGTTAGACGACACCGATCGGCCGGTCATTCCACGACGCGCGGGAGCGCCTGAGCGGCGGGTGCGTTTGACGCGTCCGGGTCCGGCGCGAGCGCGACAGGCGGAGGGACGCGCGAGGCTGTCGGTCGGTCGAGGCGAGAGTCGAGGAGGGTCTGCGCGGTGTGTCGCGGGCGGATCCATCTGCTGTTCTACACGGTGCCTAACACGCGGCGGAGCGTCGGCGAGATTCGACCGGGGTGTGACGCGGGAGCGCCAGTATGTCCACCTCCGAGGTGCACGCCGCGATCCAGGCCCTGTACGGTCAGAACGCCGAGCAGCAGAAGGCTGCGAACGCGTTCCTCGTGCAGTTCGCGTCCACGCCCGCGGCGTGGGAGACGGCGCTGGCGCTGCTCGGCGTGGCCGATCCCGCGGTGCAGTACTTCGGCGCGAACATGCTGTACGGCAAGTGCAAGAGCGACTGGGCGACGCTTCCCGAGGCGCACCGCGAGCAGTTCTCCGAGGCGGTGGGTGCGCACCTGTCGCGTCTCGCGAACGCCCCGGGCTCGAACCTCGCCGCGCGCAGGCTGTGCCTGGTGATGGCCGCCGCCGCCGCGCGCGCCGGCCCGGCGCACGCGTTTGCGCTCGTGGACCGCGCGCTCGCGCTCGCCGCCGCCGACGGCGCGTCGGCGGCTCCGGCTGGCGTGACGCTCGCGCTGGAGATGCAGGCGGCGATCGCGGAGGAGACCAACGACGCCGCGAGCGCCGCGGAGAGGCAGGCGCTCGTGGACGCGCTCGTGCCCCGCCTGACGGACGTCCTCGGAACCGCCGAGCGAGTCTTCGAGGCGTGCCAAGCTTCGTCGTCCGGCTCGAGCGCCGACGTTCGCGAGACGGGCTTCGAGTCGCTCCGCGCGGCGGCTCTGCACGCCGCTCTGGCGTGGCTCAAGCTGGACGAAAGGGGAGGAGGGGGTATCGTGCTTTCCCCGGGGCAGCTCGCGAGCTCGCGCGGGGGTCTGCTGCGCGGCGCGCTGGCGTGCCTCGGCGCGGACGACGCCGCCACCGGAGACAAGGCGACGGAGTTTTGCGTCGCGGCTCTGGCGTACGGCGCTCCGCCCAGCCCCGTCCCCGGGGAGGACGAGAGCGCGGTGTTGGGGATGATCCAAACGATTGTCGCGAGCGGACAAACCGCGGTGGGCAACGCGGACGCGGAAGATTTCGCGCGGAACATATGCAAAGTCGCCGTGGCGGTTGTCGAGCGCGACGCGTTTTTCGTTTCGTCGGCGTCGGCGCCGGACGCGTGCCTCGCGCTGACGTCCCTGGTGCTGTCTCTGGCGGAGACGCACGAGCGCGGCATCATGGAGGCGTGCGCGGACTACTTCCTGATGCTCAACACCGTCTCCGTCGCGGACAGACACCCCGGTCTAAACGCGCCGCTGTTCCAGCGCGTGCTGGCGGCGTGCGCAAAGCACGCCGCGTTTCCAACCGGGTTCACCACCTGGCGCGACGCGAGTTTAGACCGCGACGCGTTTCACCGTTTCCGCGAACAGATTTTGGTGGACGTGCTCGATAACTGCTTCGGGATGTGCGGGATCGCGGAAAACGGCGGCGGGTACTTGGGGTTCGTCTTGAGCCAGCTGGAGACCATCGCGAGCTGGCAACAAGCCGAGAGCGCGTTGTTCTTGGCGCGCGCCGCGTCCAGCGCGGCGAAGCGGCTGGTAGTGCGCACGCGCGCCGCGGAGCGCGAGCGCGAGACGGAATCCGAGACGCGCGAGCGCGAGGGCACGGAGATGTTCCTGCGGCAGACGCTGAGCCGCATCGGGGACGCGTCTCCGGGTTCGAACCCAGCACCGAACAGCGCTGTGTTCGCGTCGCACCCGCTGGTGGTGGCCGCCGCCGCGCGCGTCATAGGCGCGTACGCGCCCTGGCTCGGCCACGTCGCCGGACGCGGCGACGAAGGCGGCGTCGCCATTAAATGCGCGGCGTACCTCCTCGCGGCGCTCCAGGCGCCCGAGGCGTTCAGGCACGCCTCCGGCGCGTTCCACGCGCTCTGCGCGCAGTGCGCGGACGCGTTCGCGCGACGCGATACCGTGGCGACGCTCCTGGACGCCGCCGAACGCGCCCTGCCCGAGTCGCCGCCCTCCGGCGATGCGGGCGAAGGCTTCGGTGTCGGCGGCGGCGCGTTCGGCGGCGGCGGCGTCGACGGCGACGACGACCGCGCCGGGGTCGTGGAGGGCCTGGCTCGCGTGGTCGCCGCTGTGTCGGACCCGCGCGAGGCTGCCTCGTGCGCGAAGCGGCTGACCGCGCCCATCATGGCGCGCGCGGCGCGCCACGCCGAGCGCGCCAAGGCCACGGGCGAGCTCCCGAGTGCGCTCTCCGCCGAGCTCAAGCTCCTGGCGAGCGCGGTGCGTTTCCTGGAGTTTCCGGGTTTCGACGCGGCGGCGCGGCGTTTGGCAACGAACGGAGCGTCCACGTCGAGCTCGATCGAGCACCCCGCGCTCGCGGCGTTGCAGGAGGCTTGGCCGACGCTTTCTCTGTTCAACGGCGAGCCCTGGCGTTCGGTTCCCGCGGTCGCCGACGCGACGAGCGCGGTGTATCAGAAGGCGCTTCTCTGCGCCAAAGACAAGAGCTTCGCGTTTGCGCCGCACGTCCTAGAGGCGCTCGCCGCGACGTTCGCCGCGCACCGCCACCCGAGCTGCCTGGACGCGCTCGGAACAGCCGCGGAAGCCTGCTTCGCGTCTCTGAGCGGTCACGAAGCAAACGCGAGCGAACGTCTGCACGCCGTGTTCGGCGAAGCGTTCGCGTCGTGCGTCGACGCGGCGGCGGCGACGCTTTCCGCGAACGCAATAGAAGACGCGGCGGACGTCGCGCGCGCGCTCTTCGAGTGCGCGCACAAGCTCGCCACGTTCGCGCCGTTCGTGTTCCTGAACGCGACTCACGGTGAAGACCGAAGACTGGCGTGCCACACCGTTTTGAGCGTCGCGGTCGCCGCGCTCCAAACGCGCGAAAGGGACGCCGTGCGCGCGGCGACGGCGCTGTTGTCGATGGCGGCGGCGCCCGGCGACGCCGCGTCGCGCTCCGAGACGTGGCGCGCCGCGCGCGCTCGGTCCGTGGATGCGTTTTTCGTATCAGCCACCACCGGCGAGGCTGTCGTTGTGGCGGTGCTGCGCGCGGGAGCGGACCACGCGCCGAGGCACGTCTTGAGGCCTTTAGCGCAGTTTCTCTTCGTGTTGCGCGCGACGTACGGAAACGTCGTCGATGAATGGATTTTAAAAACGCTCGGCGACGCGTCGTTTCCCGACGCCAACGCGCCGGCGTCGGCGTTCGCGCGCGAGGCGTTTTCGGTGTTGGCGACCGATCGCGCGGTGTCCCTGAACGACGGCACGCCTCGAGCGCCTTTAGACGCCAGGCGGTGGGCGGCGGCGTGCGTGGACTTCTTCATGATATGCAGGCGCGAGCTCGGAGACGACGCGCTCGTCGCGCACCAGATGTAGGTTGTTCGTTTTTTTTTAAAGAATCCTCGAGAGCATTCGTTTGGGCGCGTGATCAGTTTTCACTCTCCACAGTCTGCATTCCCCCACCTCGTCTGGCCTGTCGATCCGAAGTTTTGCGCCACTTCGCTGGCAGCCTGTGGCGCCATTTTGCCAAAATGTTTCGCTTTTGCTTTTCCGTCCGTCGCTCTGGAGAAAACCGCGCGTGGAAGTCTCGGCGCATTGGCGAGGCGCACACGTCCCCAGCCTCGTCTGCCGAGCCGGGAACGTCACTCGCACGCTCGTCGCACGTCCCGTGCCTCGACTCGTGCGTCGTCCGCGCATCGAACGCCACCGCGCTCGCGTTTCGCGCGCCGGATCCGGACGCGGCGCTGCCTTTGAAAATCCGCCTCCGCCTGCAATGGAGGCTCCACGCACGGTCGAGGACGTCGCGGACAACTTCCAGAACCGCCGCGAGGGCCTGATTAAGGCGCTCACCACAGGTAAGCGGCCGGCACCCGCGCCCGCGTCGCGTCCGACGTCGAAGTCGCCGTAGCGCCCGTTCCCCGGATGCGGGAAACCGGCGGTTTCCCGGGATTTGGCAAACCGCCTCCTCGTCGGCATCGCAGCCGCGCGCGCGGCACGACCGGTCGCGCGCGGTTCTTTTCCGCGAAACGGCTTCTCGACTCGACCCTCCCGGCCTGCCGGCGCTCGCTGACGTCGTCTCCGCGCGTACCCACCCCCCACCGACTCGCGAACGCAGACGTCGAGGATTTCTACGCGCAGTCCGATCCCGACAAGGAGAACCTGTGCCTGTATGGCAACCCCGACGGGACCTGGGAAGTGCAGCTCCCCGCGGAGGAGGTACCCCCGGAGCTTCCCGAGCCGGCGCTCGGGATCAACTTCGCTCGCGACGGCATGCAGGTGCGCTTTCCGGACCGTCGTGCCAAAGATTTCCGCTCGTTGTTTACCCTCCCTCTCGCGCATTTTCCCCACCCCCGCGCCCGGCGACTGACCCCGTGCTCGCGCTTCGAAACCGCAGAGGAAGGACTGGCTCGCGCTCGTCGCGGTGCACTCCGACGCGTGGCTGATGGCGGTGGCGTTCTATTACGGCGCCAAGTTCGACGGGAAGGAGCGGTACGTTTCCCGGGTCGAATCCACACCCGCTCGAACGCGAAATGCCTCCTGCGCGTCCCGTTTCCGAAAACGACCCTAATACACGCCGAAAAAGCCGCTCACCGTCCCGCCCCGTCCGCGCGCGCAGGGAGAAACTCTTCAAGCGCATCAACGCGCTTCCCACGGTGTACGAGATCCTCTCCGGCAAGGCGACCGCCAAGCCCAAGGCGAACAAAAAGCCCCCCGCCGTGGCGCAGGTACGCCTTCCTCCCCGCCTCGCCGAAACGCAGTCGCATGTCGTGTTTCGCGCATTCCTCCTCCCGCGCCGGTGTGCCTAACGCCCTCCCCCTCCGCAGCCTCCCGCGAAAAAGCAAGCCATGGGGAGCTCGCTGAATCCCGCGGGGATCAAGAAACCCTCCCCGGGTTTCATCTTGAAAGCCGACGCGAGCCTAGCGCCCCTGAACAACGCCCAGATCGAGGTACGCGCGATGTCCGGCGCGCGCGCGCCGAGCCGTTTTCCGCCTTTCTCGTCCCGCCTCTTCCGCGCGGCGTGTCAAAGCGGCGGCTCTCCCGCGAGAAACGACGCTTTTCGCGCGCCGCGATTCGGTCGATCTTTTTGAAAGGGGAAAAAGCACCGGTTCAAACCACCGCGGGGTGGTTCACGGTCGGTCGACCCACACGCCGCTTTCAAACTTTTTTTTTTTTT
>ENA-OUOG01002208-OUOG01002208.1-marine-metagenome-genome-assembly--contig:-NODE-2208-length-20670-cov-3.724518_pt1 | contig 20670 bp, 15 predicted proteins | sample MGYA00248635_ERZ508505 | MGnify/ENA primary metagenome ERZ508505 (study PRJEB26176, sample SAMN06267871) | marine metagenome | isolation source: Saanich Inlet, British Columbia, Canada | place: Pacific...
ATAACGCTTCCCTCCATAAAATCCTTTTTGCAAATACATTTGCATTAACTTTGCCAAGTCATTAGCATTACTAAAAACTCCGGCATGTCCTCCAGCACCACCTTGCATAGCTGCCCCCATATCGTGAACATAACCGTGCACTTCTTGATATCTAAAATAATCATCAACTTCTGTCGGCACAATGTTCTTTAAGCTAAATTTGTCTCTTGGTTTATACGTGGTGTAGTTTGCTCCTAAAGATTGGTAAAAGTGATCTTGCACTAGTGCATCTAATCCTTTGTTGTAGTAGACTTCTAGATATTTTTTTAATATATAATACGGTAAATCGCTGTAACGATATCTTAGACTATTTAACAAATCAGATTTTTTAATAATATCTTGGATTGAATCCTGATAATCTTTTCGCATGAAAAGCCTATCGGTAACTTCTATATTGTAATTTCCTGATCGAGATTTACGATACCATTTATTTTCAGGTTTTTTTGTTATGCTGTCTAAAGTATTTGCATAAAAAGGAACCCAAGGTTTTAATCGTGCGTAGTGAGACAGCATTTGCTTTAGGGTAATATCTTTCTTGTTTGTGTTTTTATAATCTGGTAAAAGTTTAGATAGTTTTGTGTCTAAAGACAACACCTTTTTCTCCTCCAACTCCATAATTAGAGGCAGAGTTGCCATTATTTTTGTTAAAGATGCTACATCATACACATCATCAAAAGCTACTTTATTTTTCTTTTTGTAGGTGTGATATCCAAAATTCTTATTGTATATCACTTTTCCTTTTCTGGCAACTAAAAGTTGGATTCCTGGTGTCATTTGTTCAGTAATAGCATATTGTGCAATAGAATCTAGTTTGTGATTTAATTTTTTAGAATCTACACCAACAGATTCTGGCAATCCATAAGATAGGTTTTTAAGCGCATTATATGTTTCACCTTGGCCAAACGTGAAATATTGTCCTGCCGAAACTGGCAATGTTCCTCTTGCTTCAAATGCACCAAATAAGATTTGCGCTGATTTTTGTTGCGCAATAACACTATTTTGGTAACTCATTACAATGCCTTCAATATTCTCGATAGTGCTTAAATCCATTAAAGCATATGGTCTTGCAAAAACATCGAGTATAACAGTATTAGTTCTTGCTATTTCATACAACCAGGTTAATTCTTTAGTAGAAAACTTATAGTATTTCCATGGATTGGCATCTGACTTATGAAACCCGACTATAACGGTATTGTAATTTTTTAATTTTTCAATCAAATCACTAAGATTATCTGCAGATATCTTATGAACTTTTGTATACTTTTTTAATTCAGTATAAAACGTAGAACCATCTTCATCACCTAATGAGACGTAGGCTATTTTTTTTGTATCTAAATCTCTAAGGGGTAATATTTCATTCTCATTTTTAAGAATAGTGATGGCTTCTTCAAAAAGCTTCCCTGATAAAACATCATCCTTAGTTCTTTTTACATCTCCATGAACACCATAATGCGCTATAGGCTTGTAATTATTGAGCCCCACTTTATACTTCGCCATTAAAATCTTTTTCACAGAATGCGATAAACGGTCTTCAGTAATTTCTCCTTTTTCAAAAGCATTTAATAGTTTCTCAATTCCCTTTGCTACATTTTCAGACATCAACATAACGTCATTACCGGCCTTAAAAGCCATCACATCTATTTCTCCACTAGTGTCAAATTTTTTAGAGGATGTACCATCGATAGATGGCTGCACAAAGTCTGCGGCACCTTTCATTGTTAATGCATCAGTAAATATAAGACCCTTAAAACCTAATTGTTTTTTTAAAATATCAGTAACAACATATTTAGATAATGATGTAGGCAGTCCATTCTGAATTCCTAATTCTGGAATATTCAAATGGGCAACCATAACACTCGAGAGCCCTTCGTTAATTAATTTTCTGTAAGGATAAAGTTCTACGGAATCTAATCGTTGTTTATTGAAATTCACGGTAGGTAATGTCTTATGCGAATCTGCATCAGTATCTCCATGACCTGGAAAATGTTTGGCATTTGCTAAAACACCTGCAGACTGCATACCTTTCATAAAGGCAGCAGCCTTTTCAGTCACGTTATTTTTGTCCTCTCCAAAAGATCGATTTCCTATAATAGGATTTTTGGGGTTGGTATTGATATCAACAACTGGGGCAAAATTAAAATGTACACCAACTCGTTTACAATGCTCACCTATGTGATAGCCTGTCTGTTCTACTAATTGATTATTGGCTACTGCCCCAAGCGTCATATTCCATGGAAATGCATAAGTAGAGTCTAATCGCATATTTAAACCCCATTCTGCATCCATACCTATTAGAAGAGGGATTTTAGCTTCAGATTGAAGGTTGTTGTTCATTTTTATTTGCCGTGAAGGGCCGCCTTTAGAATAAATAACACCACCGATGTGATAATTCTTAACCAGTCCTGCTATTTCGTTCTCGTGCTTAAAACCTTTGTTTGAAAAGGCCTGAACCATAAAAAGCTGTCCGATACGTTCCTTTAAGGTCATAGCATCATAAATACTATCTACCCATTTTTGTTGGGCTTCAATGTCCTCAGATAATAATGGATTTGGTGTTTCTTCTTGAGAAGACAATAGGCCAAAAGAAAGAAAAAATATAATGATTACGATATATCGCATTGTCTGAATTTTAAGGTATTACATTAGTAACGAATACTATGCCAAATTAGCATAAATGAAAAGAAGTAAAAAAGACTTTAAGATAGATTTATAAAGACTTTAATTAACAATTGGCTAGTCAATTAAATCTATATGACGGTCATGATAGCCCAATAAATACAATACACCATCCAAACCTATAGACGAAATTGAACTTTGCGCATTGTTTTTTACTTTTGGCTTGGCATGAAAAGCAATACCTAATCCAGCTAAGTCCATCATAGCTAAGTCATTTGCGCCATCACCAACAGCAATAGTTTGACTTATATCTATACCTTCTTTATGTGCCAAGGCTTTAAGAAATTCAGCTTTTTTAGTACCATCAACAATATCACCGATATAATTCCCAGTTAAAATACCATCCTTTATTTCGAGTTCATTGGCATGAACATAATCAATATCTAATTTTTCTTTGAGATAATTTCCAAAATAAGTAAACCCACCAGATAATATAGCCGTTTTAAAACCATAAGCATGCAAGGTATCTACAAGACGTCTAGCTCCTTTTGTAATTGGTAAGTTTTCAGCAACTTCTTGGAGTACAGATTCTGATAAACCCTTTAATAATTTCATCCGCATTTTAAAGCTCTCATTAAAATCTATTTCACCTTGCATTGCAGATTCTGTGATAGCACGCACTTCTTCTCCAACTCCAGCTAATTCTGCAAGCTCATCTATAACTTCTGTTTGAATTAATGTGGAATCCATATCAAAGCAAACCAATCGTCTATTTCTTCTGAAAATATTATCTTCTTGAAATGCAATATCAACATCTAAATCATGTGAAATTTGCATAAAACGCTCAGTGAGTTCAGATTTGTTTTCAATTTTTCCTCTAATAGACAATTGTATTGAAGCTCTTGGGTATTCTTCAGATTTTACTAAGGACAAGCGACCTGTTAAACGTTTTATTGAATCAATGTTTAAGCCCTTATCAGAAATAACATTGGTGACTTCAGAAATCTGTTCAGCTGCTAATTTTTCGCCAAGAATGGTTACAATATATCGGTCTTTACCTTGAAGTTTCACCCATTTTTCATAATCTTCTAATGTGATTGGTTTAAACGTTGCTTTTACATCTAGCTCATACGCCTTAAACAACAAATCCTTTTGAACAGCTGAAGATTTAGAGCCAGACTCTATTTCGAATAACATCCCTAAGGATAGCGTGTCGTGAATATTAGCTTGGCCGATGTCCAAAATTTTAGCACCGTATTTAGCCAAAACACTTGTTAATTCTGATGTTAACCCGGGTTTATCCTGTCCCGATATATTTAATAAAAAAATGTCTTTAGCCACGTACAATTGAAGATTTTTTATGTTTACTTATGAACTGTAAATATGACTAATCTTTGCAAATAATGAAAGGAATTTTCAATGCGATATTTTAAAAAAAAAACCAGAATCGCTGCGAAATATCTAATTTAAAAAACGACTATGCCAGCTTTCACTTGCAGGCACTTCCCAATTTTCTTTAAACTCAGCAATATTGGACACCAAATTATTAAACACAATGGTATTTTTGGAAACCGCTTTTTGTTTTGCCATTTGTTTAAAATCAATTAAAGATTTGTGTGCAATAAATTCTCCTTGTTTGTAGGATACATTCATTTTATCCATAAGGTCTAAACGATATTCCTTTTCTAATTCTTGAATAAAATGCACAGAAGCATCAATGGAACATCCTGTTGCAACATTTAGATTTTGGTTTAGAGCTAAAACTATAAAGCGCTTGTATACTATTTTAAAACCAGCTTGTAAATCTTGGCCATGTGCGGTCCAAGCATTGACGAATACTTTTAATTTCTCTTCTATCTCGGAGATTTCTTTTTCAGAAAACGAACGATTAGCTTGGTATATCCAAACTCTCGATTCTTCTGGTAATGTATCAAAATCTACTAGCATTTACTCTTTTGATTTTTTATTCATGTAATAATAACGTAAGGCACCTGTAGCTCCAAAAAAAATAAACCAAATAGGTATCCATTTGTAGTTTATTAATCCGTTTTTAAAGTAACTGATAATTAAAAGCAAAGTAGTAAACGCAACACCGTTTCTTAGTGCTATTTTAAACATTTGCCTATCTGAAGCATTCATTTTTTTAAAGTGAATTTCCTAATATTTCTGCAACATCCAGAACAGTAATCTCATTTTCTTTTTCTTTGGCTTTTATACCGTCGGTCATCATGGTATTACAATACGGACAACCAGTCGCTATAATATCTGGTATGGTCTCTAAGGCTTGTTCTGTTCTTAAAATATTTACGTCTTTGTCACCTTTTTCAGGTTCTTTAAACATTTGTGCTCCACCAGCTCCACAGCACAATGCAAAACGTTTGTTCTTTTTCATCTCAACCAAAGTTGCATTTGAACTTTGTAATACATTTCTTGGCGCATCAAACTCACTATTAGCACGACCTAGATAACATGGGTCGTGAAAAGTTATACGCTTTCCTTTGTAGGTTTCTCCTTTTACAGAAAGACGACCAGTATCCATTAGCTCTTTAATGTATTGAGTGTGATGTACCACATCATAAATTCCGCCAAGACTTGGATATTCGTTTTTAATACAGTTAAATGAATGTGGGTCACAAGTTACAATGCGTTTAATTTCATAGGCATTAAGAACCTCTATATTCATCATGGCTTGCATTTGGAATAAAAACTCATTCCCTGCACGTTTTGCCACATCGCCAGTATTACTTTCTTCAGCACCTAATACTGCAAAATCAACACTTGCATTATTCAATAGCTTTACGAAAGCTTTGGTTATTTTTTTTGCTCTATCATCGTAACTGCCAGCAGAGCCTACCCAAAATAAAATTTCTGGTTGCTTCCCTTCAGCCATATATTCTGCCATCGTCGGCACTTTTAACTGCTCACTCATAGCTCAATTTCTTTTCTTTGCTTCTAATAATATGTTTTGATAATATTTACCTGCTTTTTCTAGAATCCCTACCGATAACATATCCACAAATATTGGAGAATTAGAATCATAATTTATCATTTTCCATTCTTTATTTGAAGATTCATTCTTAAGAAACACAACCATTCTATTAGGTGCTAAAATGTTAATCTTATTATCTGTTTCAAAACTTGCATCCATTCCTTGAACTTTAAACATTTTAATCATCATTTGCTTACCATCTTTATCGAAATCTTGCTGTTTAAAAGTCATTGACATTGACATATCGTAGGTTAAAAAAGCATACTCCGTATTTGAATCTTCATCTGAATAAATATCTGACAAGATATATTTGGGAGTTAAGTTTGGTAAATTAATAGACATTTCATCAGTTCCTTCAAACATTGAGACAAATAAATTTTTCATTGTTTCTTTTGGTACCAAATCATATACTTTAGGATATGTCATATCCAAAAGTGCATCGAAATCTCTTTCATTTGTTTTCTCAAACATTTTGATAGCCATAGTGTTTAAATCTTTCTTAGCGTTTTCTTGGGATCTTGCAATAAAAAATGTAAATACCACAACTGAAAAAAGAAGAACTATTTTATTGATTTTCATAGTATTAATTATTGTTAACCCAATTTAAACGATCTTGTTGGTTATAAGGCCAAGGCGCACCATTGTTTTCTATATTGGTCATCATATTATTTAACTCCATTGGCGCAGCACTTTCTTCCATTACCAAATAACGACGCATTTCCATAATAATAGACAATGGGTCTATACTCACCGGACAGGCCTCTACACAGGCGTTACATGTGGTACATGCCCATAATTCTTCTGTTGTTATATAGTCATTAAGAAGTTGTTTTCCATCATCTTTAAATTCTCCTCCATTGGTATCCATATTTTTTCCAACTTCAACAAGCCTATCTCTTGTATCCATCATAATTTTACGAGGTGATAGTTTTTTACCTGTTTGATTGGCTGGGCATTCACTAGTACATCGTCCACATTCTGTACAAGTATATGCATTAAGCAATTGAATTTTATTTAAATCCATCACATCACTAGCACCAAACTTTGCGGGTTCTTCTTCTTCGTCGCTTTCTGCAGGTACCGCAAAAGGGTCTGCATTTGGGTCCATCATAAGTTTAACCTCTTTAGTAACTGCCTCTAAATTATTGAACTGACCTTTTGGTGTTAATTTGCCATAATAGGTATTTGGAAACGCTAATAAAATATGTAAGTGTTTAGAATAATACAGATAATTTAAAAACACTAAAATACCAATGATATGAAGCCACCATGCTGAACGTTCAATTGTATGAAGCGCCTCAGAAGACATGCCATCGAATAAAGGTGCTATAAAACCTGAAACCAGATTACCAGACCCCAATTCTTGAAAACTAGCATCTGTAGCATTCATAATCAAAAATAAGCACATTAAAACAACTTCGAAATAAAGAATAATATTCCCGTCATTTTTTGGCCAACCTTTCAGACTTTTAAAACGTTTAAGATTTATAACATTGCGTCTTGTCCAAAATACTACGACTGCTAATAGAACTAAAACAGCTAATACCTCAAAACTTCCTATTAAAAAACCGTAAATACTTTCTGGTAGAACTTTTAATCCTATGCGGTGTGTACCAAACAATCCGTCTAAAATAATTTCTAAAACTTCAATATTAATTATAATAAAACCAACATAGACAATAATATGCAGTATCCCAGCAATAGGTCTAACCACCATTTTAGATTGACCAAGTGCAATACGTGCCATGTTTTTCCAACGTTGTGATTTATTGTCGCTAGCATCAACATCGCGACCAAGCTTTATATTTCTGATAAGTTTTTTAATATTTCTGGCAAAAAAACCTATGCCAGCTAATAGTATAATTGCAAAAAGGATATTTGGTAAATATTGCATCGTTTTTAGTTAGTTCTTTTGTAATTGATCTTCGGTTGGTGGAGTGTATGGTATTTCTTTCTTAGACAAAATTCGTCTATATCTCGCTGGGTGTAGCTTAATGTCTAAAAGCAATAATTCCATTTCTTTGGTAACCGCTTCAAGATTATTATAGAGTTTATCATCTTTTAAAAGTTTGCCCATAGAACCTTCACCGTTCTGTAAACCTTCGAGTACTGCATTAAATTTTACAAGAGTTTCATCAAAACTCGCAACAGTTTTAGACAGTTGCGCTTTTTTTAGATCTTCTGATAGTGCTGTAAAATTAGCGCTCGCCTCTTTAAAACTGTCTAGTGTTTCAGAAATCTTTTCTTCGTTATCTTTTAACACCTGTTGTATGGAAACAGATAGGCTTTTAAAAGACTTTAAAGTTGCATTTAGTTCTCCTAATGTGGCCTTTAGCCCATCATCTGACTCGTCTGTCACTAATCCATTAAGGCTTACCATTAGCGTGTCTGCAGAGCGTAAAGTCTTGTCTAAATCTGTACTAAGCCCTGTAAAATTATCTTTTAAAGAACTAATAAGACCTGGCTGAATCTCTGATTTAATAAAGTCACCCTTCTTAGCTTGTTCGCCTTCATAAGAATCTATTACAGCTAAAGCATTACCGCCCATAATACCAGTTTCATAGAGTCTTATTTTTGAGCTCTTTGCGAACTGTAACCGCGGATCTACAGAGAATTCTACACGAGTCATTCCTGATTTAAAATCGTATGAAATATCTTCTACTTTACCAACTGTATTACCTTTAATGGTAACGGGTGATGACATTGTGAGTGCATTATAATCAAATTCTGTGTAGTAATTCACCTCAGTTGAAAACAAATCCTGCCCTTTGAGATAATTGAATAAGTATATGAATAGCAATACTCCAGAGATGACTAAGATTGCTGTTTTAACTTCTCTTGTAATTTTCAATTTTTAAGGTATTTGGTGATTAACAAAATTAGGAATAAAATAATTAAGATGCTTTCTAATTTAAGGAGTTTTAAGCGCATCTTCTACAGAGATTTTTTTTCCATTTTTATAGGCAACTATAAAACTAGAACTATAGCCTTTTGATTTTGCTTTATTTTGTAATGTCTTAGCTTCATTATAGCTCGAAGTTTCTCCATAAAAATATTTATAAATAGCCCCTTGATTTACCCTGCTTATATTAGATAATCCTTTGAAATTATATGATTTTGCCTCTAGCTTACGTGAACTTGCTGCTATTTGAACTTTAAATACAATTCCTTCCGATAGTTCTTCACGAGTATTACTCTCAGACGTTTCATTTGATGACACATACAGACTTTCGCCAACATTTTGGTCTAATTCTGATTTGTAATTCACTATTGCATCTTTAATAGCAGTTGCAATTTTAACTTGTCCATTTCTAGAATTTAAATAAGCACCTTCCTTAGTATTTGTTATGAAGCCCGTTTCAACTAAAACACTTGGCATGTACGTATTATGAAGTACCCAAAGGCTCAGTTGCTTTATTCCACGACTTCGTCTTTTTAGTTTTTGACCAAAATTATTTTCAATTTTCTGAGCTAGAATAATACTTTGCTCTACATAAACTTCTTGTTCTATACCAATAGCAATAGACGTTTCAGGGGATCTTGGATCAAATCCTGCGTAATTCTTTTCATAATTATCTTCAAGAAATATAACTTCATTTTCTGCCCTAGCAATAGACATATTTCTTTCAGAATTTTTAGAACCTAATACATAGGTTTCTGTACCGTAAGCTTGCGTATGATGAGCATTGCAATGAATAGATACGAATAGGTCTGCATCCGCCTTATTGGCAATAGCTGCTCTTTCGTAAAGCTCAAGAAATACATCTTTTTTTCTAGTATAAATAATTTTAAAATCCTTAAATTTTTCTAATTCCTTTCCTAATTGCAATGCAATTTTAAGTGCAATATCAGATTCCTTATAATTATTTTTGGTAGGTTTTCCTGGATCTTTGCCGCCATGACCTGCATCGATTACAACAACAAACTTATCATTAGACCCTTGCTGTGCATGTATACAGTATGTTAAAGATGTTGTAAATACCGCTAGTACTAATACTAATATGTAACTTATATTCGTTCTCATGTAAATTTTAAAACGGCAATCTATCTATCTTTATTACCTAATTTTATTTGTCTTGTTTATATTTTAAACTTTACTTGCAATAATAAATCAATCACAAAAAATAAATGTAATTTTGAGGTTTCAAAAACCGAGCCATCTTTTTACAAAAATACCATTAATAGGTTTGCGTACAAATAGCATAAAGATACTTTTTGCCCTGAGTTTTACAGTGTTTATGAACACTTTTGGCTTTGCACAGGATATTCCTCCAAAAAAAGAACCTATAAAGGCAAAAAAAACTAGTAAAGCAGTCAAAAAAGACACGACGACTATTACTATAGATTCTTTATTAAAACCAAAACAAAATTTAAAGGACATAGATTCGGTTAAAAACGATTCTGTAAAAAAACCCAAAGAGTTATTAGCTGATGTAGTTAAGTACAGTGCAGACGGTTATGTATCATTAAATAATAAGCAAAAAAAAATCTATTTATATGATAATGCCTTTGTTAAATACCAAGATATGGAAATTACAGCAGGCGTTATTGTTATTGATAATAATACCAATTTAATTTATGCTGGAAGACTCAAGGATTCAGTGGGTTATTCTCAAAGACCTGTGTTTACTCAAGCACAAAATAAAGTAGAACCAGATTCGATTATTTTTAATCAAGAAACCAAAAAGGCCATTATTTTCAATTCTAGAACTGAAGATTCAGGTATGAATATTTTTGCACCAATTACCAAGCGTGAAAACGATTCAACAATCTTTATGAAAGATGCACGATTTACAACAGCTGAAGATTTGGATGATCCTGAATATCAATTTATTTCTGATAAAATAAAACTTGTACCAGGAAAGAAAATTGTAGTTGGTCCTACTTATATGGAAATTTATGGTGTACCAACGCCTATAGCCTTACCTTTTGCATACTTCCCGTTAAATAAAGAGCAAAAATCTGGTATTATTTTTCCAACATTTGGTGAAGATGTAGGTAGTGATCGTGGATACTTTATTCAAAACGGAGGTTATTATTTTGCAATAAGCGATTATCTTGATTTGGCTATTCTTGGAGATTATTACACTAATGGTAGTTATGGCTTACGCCTAGAAAGTAATTACGCAAAGCGTTATCGTTTTAACGGAAATTTAGCGATACGCTATGAGAATTTGTTGACTAGTGAACGTGCTTTCCCTGATTTTACACAAAATACAATTTATAATATCCGATGGTCTCATACACAAGACCCTAAAGCTAATCCAAATTCTAGATTTTCTGCTTCAGTAAACCTGGGTAGTAGTCAATTCTTTAGACAATCGGTGAATCAAAATAATATTATTAATTCTCAGAATAATACACTTGCCTCCTCTATCTCTTTTTCTAAAACATTTCCTGGAGAACCTCAAGTCAATATTAATGCCACAGCTACGCATTCACAAAACACACAGACAGAAACTATTAATATGACGTTGCCGACCATACAAGCTTCAGTTGGTCGCATGTTTCCATTTGCACCAAAATCTGGTGCCAAAAAAGGTATTATTCAAAATATTAATTTTCAATACAATACTAGAGCAGAATATAGAATTACCACGACAGATTCCTTGTTTGGAAGAAGTGAAATGTTTGATGATGCATTAGCTGGTATGCAACACACCATACCGCTAACAACAAACTTTAAAGTGTTTAACCATTTTAGTGTAAGCGCGAGCACAAACTTTCAAGAAAATTGGACCTTAAACACAATTAATAGACGTTTTGATGAAAACACACAATCTGTAATCACCACAGATATCAATGGTTTTGATAGTTTTAGGACCTATAATTTTAATGCCAATATAGGTACTACACTTTATGGCATGTTTAATTTTAATAAGAAGAATCCTGATGCTAAAATTCAAGCGATAAGGCATGTAGTCAGACCATCATTAAGTTATACCATACAGCCTGCGTTTGACCAGTTTTATGAAACCTATGATGTTCTTGATGCGGATGGACTTACAACAGACACCGTGGAATACACACGATTTGAACGCTCTATTTTTGGAGCACCTGGTAATAGATATTCTAGTTCCATAGGTTTAGATATTGGTAATAATATTGAAGCTAAAGTTCGTTCAAAAGATTCTACTAAAACAGATCCTGAAAAAATCTCATTAATTAATAATCTAAACATTAGCACACGTTACGATTTGGCTGCAGATACATTAAAACTTTCTCCTGTTCGTGTTACGGGAGGTTTTAAATTACTAAAAGACAAAATGAATGTCAATTTTGCAATGACTTTAGATCCCTATGCAATAGATAATAACAATAACAAGATAAACACATTTAATATTGATAATGGTGGAAGCTTGTTTAGAATGACTTCTGCAAATATGAATATGAGTTATTCGTTATCAAATGAAACTTTCAGCGGGAAAGGTGATACCGAAAACGAAAAGCGTCGCGAAGATGAAGCCGTAAGAGCCAATGGTAGGACAGACGACATGTTTGGTCGTGTTGATGATTTTTCGACACGCGTTTATACAGACGAAGATAAAGAACGACAAAAAGAAAAAGAGGCCAACCTAACTGATTTTAGTTATAAAATCCCTTGGACACTGCGCCTTGCATACGCCGTTAACTACAATAATACAAGACGAGAAAACCGTATAGCATCACATTCTTTAATGTTTTCTGGAGATATTGACTTATCTCCGAAATGGAGTGTTGGCGCTTCTTCTGGGTATGATTTTTTAAATAAAGGATTTTCTTTTACGCAGTTAAGGTTTGAACGCGATTTATTGAGTTGGCGCATGAATTTCTCTTGGGTGCCTTTTAGCAATCTATCTTCATGGAATTTCTTTATAGGTATAAAATCTAACTTCTTACAAGACCTTAAGTACGAGCAACGTCGTCAACCCGACCAACGCTTAGGAAATTAGAATAAACTAATTTTAATAAAAACTATTTGTCTTACTAATTTTGTCAAAGTATCTTTCGATAAAAATTGAATTATCTCACTTATAATATTATATCATTTTGAAAAAAATAATTAATACTACACAAGCTCCTGCTCCAATTGGACCTTATAACCAAGCTGTATTATCAGGAAACACATTATATACTTCTGGTCAAATTGCGCTTAACCCAATAACCATGGAACTGGTTTTGGATGACATTAAAACCGAAACCAAGCAGGTTATGGAAAACATGAAAGCGGTTTTAGCAGCTGCATATATGACCTTTGAAAACGTGATTAAAACCTCCATATTTATTAGTGATATGCATAACTTCTCACAAATTAACGAAGTGTATGCCAGTTATTTTAATGAAGCCACTGCCCCAGCCCGTGAGACTGTTGAAGTGGCGAACCTACCTAAGTTTGTTAATGTAGAGATTAGTATGATTGCGGTTAAATGAATTAAATCTAATTCATGAAACTCTTTTCCTAAAATTGGTAATATCCTAGGTTATTAATATCAGCAAGAATTGAAACTCAAAAAAGCAGAACTAAAAGATTTCTTAGATAGTAAAGTAGAGCTCTATAATAATCCTAAATTTATCGAGAGCGACCCTATTCAAATCCCACATCGCTTTTCTAAAAAAGAAGATATTGAAATTATAGGGTTTCTAACTGCTACTATTGCTTGGGGTAATCGAAAGAGTATTATCACCAATGCCAATAAAATGGTTTTGCTACTCGATAATGCACCCTATGATTTTATAATCAACCATCAAGAAAATGATTTAGAAAAATTAGTGCCATTTGTACATCGTACGTTTAATGGTTATGACTTTATTCAGTTTTTAAACAGTTTAAAACACATCTATTTAAACCACGGTGGCCTTGAATCTGTATTTAAAAAACATGCCGATACCTATTCGCTTCAAAACACTATTCACCAATTTAAAAAACACTTTTTTGAAATTGAGCATCTAGAACGAAGTAAAAAACATGTCAGTGATCCACTTAAAAATTCTGCTGCCAAACGTATAAATATGATGCTAAGGTGGTTTGTACGAAATGACAATGCGGGTGTGGATTTTGGAATTTGGAAGAGCCTTTCACCTACCCAACTATCCTGTCCTTTGGATGTACATTCAGGTAATGTCGCCAGAAAACTAGGTCTTATAAAAAGAAAACAAAACGATGCGAAAGCCCTAAAAGAGCTGGATATCAATCTCAGAAATCTAGACCCTTTGGACCCTGTGAAATATGATTTTGCTTTGTTTGGATTGGGAGTTTTTGAAGGGTTTTAATTACTTTTAGACTTCTAAAAATATAATCATGTACAAACCTTTAGTTACTCTATTTTTTTTCTGCACATTTCTAAGTTTTTCGCAAAATCTAGAAATACCCATTGATACGGTATATACAACGACACATTCGACTACAATCAAAGGTAGTGCTGTAAATTATAAAGCTATGACTGGTTTTCAACCAGTCTGGAATAATGACGGGGAAGTTATGGCGTCTCTTTATTATACCTACTATAAGCGCACCAACGATACTCAAGGTAATAAGCGACCACTAATCGTTTCCTTTAACGGCGGAGCAGGCTCTGCTTCGGTTTGGATGCATATTGCCTATACAGGTCCAAAAATTTTAAATATCGATGATGAGGGGTATCCGGTACAGCCTTATGGTGTAAAAAGTAATCCAAATTCTATTTTAGACGTGGCTGATATAGTATTTGTGAATCCTGTAAACACAGGGTATTCACGTAAGGTCATGCTCAAAAATGGAAAGTATGAAGATGATAAAACCTTTTTTGGGATTAACGCCGACGTCAAATATTTAGCAAGTTGGATAAATACGTTTGTGACCCGATACAACCGATGGGAATCGCCTAAGTACATAATTGGAGAAAGCTATGGTGGTACACGCGTTATGGGATTAGCTGGCGAATTACAGAATAACCAATGGATGTATCTTAATGGTGTTATCATGGTTTCACCGGCAGATTATAAAGTGCTACGTGTAGGAGGACCAGTTTCGTCTAGTTTAAATTTACCATATTACACAGCAGCTGCATGGTATCACAACATGTTACCAAATGCACTGCAAAACAAAGATTTATTAGAAATTCTTCCAGAAGCTGAAGATTTTGCCATAAACGAGCTAATACCTGCGATTAGTAAAGGCGGTTTTATTTCCAATACTGAAAGACAAGCTATTGCAAAAAAAATGAGTTACTACTCTGGCTTATCCGAAGATGTTATATTAAAACAAAATCTAGATGTTCCTAATCGCTTCTTTTGGAAAGAATTATTGCGCAACAAGACAGGACAAACTATAGGTAGATTAGATAGTCGTTATTTAGGCTTTGATAGAGTTGAAACTGGAGATGCGCCAGATTACAGTGCCGAATTGACCTCTTGGCTACACTCATTTACACCAGCCATAAATTATTATATCCAGAATGAGCTGGGCTTTAAAACCGATGTGAAATATAACGTCTTTGGGAATGTTGGCAACTGGGATAGAAGCAATGACAATGTTAGAGAAGGCTTACGCCAAGCCATGGCACAAAATCCTTATCTTAAAATACTAACGCAATCTGGTTATTATGATGGTGCAACAACCTATTTTCAAGCCAAATACAGTCAATGGCAAATTGACCCTAGTGGCAAACTGAAAGATCGCATGTATTTTAAAGGCTATAGAAGTGGACATATGATGTATCTTAGAAATGAAGATTTAATAAAGGCCAATGATGATTTACGTGATTTTATTAAAGACTCATCAGCCAAGGGTAAAGCTGCTAAATACTAATAAAAAAGGCTTCCTAAATGGAAGCCTTTTAAATTTTCGTCATTTAAGAATTAACCTTTAAGCCAAGCCTTTCTTAATTTAATTTTTGCTTCTGTGGCATTTTCATCTTCAACCAATCCTTCTCCCATGACGGTAGCTTTGGTTAATGTAGTCTTAACAATTACCGGTTCACCATCGCGTTCTAACTCCAACTCCACCTCTTGTCCAGGCTGCCATGCTGCCATACCACCTATAACTTGTTGCGCGTTTTGTAAAGTTAAATTTTCACCATTCACTTTCTTTAAAATATCATTAGCCCTAACATCTTGAGACTTCCAAAAAGAGTTTTCTAGTGCAACCTCCGTAAAGAAAATACCTTTATCTGGAGCACCGCTAAACACTATATTCTGTCCACCTGCAAAAATATAATTCGTTTCAATCTCTGTCTCTGCAAATTTTAAGCCCACCATGTTGAAAAATTCATCGTAGTTAATAGGCAAGTCGCCTTCGACATGTGTTTTTAAAAATTCACCAACACTAGGATAAGTCATTTGCGTAATTTCTGCAATGAGTTTATCATCTTCGAAAGGTTTGTTTTTACCATATTTTGCAGATAGTTCTTTCATTAAAGACAACATACTTCTGTTACCGTTACTTTCTTTCCGCATTAAAATATCAATACACATACCAATAAGTGCACCTTTTTGATACACGTTTGCGTAATTTTCTTTATACCCTTCTTTAAGCACATTTTCACTCATGATGGTAAAACTTTGGGCGTCATTAAAGCCTTGCGAGCGTTTTATTTTTGTTTGTAATTCTGAGTAAAAATCTGTAGCCTCATCTAAACCTTCATACACTTGAAAATGCTGTGCAAAATATTCCGTTACCCCCTCATACATCCATAAATGTTTTGAAAATGTTGGCTTATAATAATCGAAATAATGCACATCTTCAGAATGCACTGACAATGGTGTTACAATGTGAAAAAATTCATGTGCCACAATATCTGTTAAGGAGTTTTCTAAAGCTTTTTTAGGGAAATTTTCAGGCATCACAACTACAGTAGATGTATGGTGCTCTAAGGCTCCAAAACCTTTTGGAGAGTCTTCTTTACCTTCCGATAAATAAATGTAAATATCATAACGTGGTGTGCTATTAATATCTCCTAAATACGCTTTTTGAGCTTTCATCATATCAAACATGGTCTGCTTTAAACTTGATGCAGAATGTAACTTGTTTGGAGAGTATACGCTTAAAACAATTTTTATATCACCAACCATAAATTCTTCAACATCTAGTTTACCATACATCATTGGGTTATCGGTAATATCAAAATAGCGTTGCGCAAAATATTTGCTAGTAATGGCTGTACCGTCTTCAGAGGTTATACTGCCTTTGTCTTCTAACGCAGAGGTTCTTATAAAATCTGCCGGGGCTGTGACATCTAAAGTATATTGATTAGTTTTTAGACTATCAAAATACCCTATAAAACCATGCAAGTTCAAAACATAATTATCTGACTCAATATTGGTTCCTGCCGGAGAAAAAATATCATCGCCTCCAATACCGCCTGTCTTTTCTGTATCAAAACTATCATTAACTAGGTAGGCAATTTTATCTAATTGTGTGGCGTTGTTTATGGTCCAAGTATTTGTGTCTACTTTTATAATATCTAATGCATTACCATTATAATCTAAAGCTTTAAAATCATCTATAAAACGTCCGTAATCTCCAACAGAGTAAGTCCCCTGCACAACTTTTGGCAATCTGTAGGTAACCGTTTCTGTTTTAAATCGTCCTGGATTTATAACAACTGGGACGCGATCGTTGTCTACTTTAGTCAAATCTAAAGCTGTAACAATAGGATTGTTAGATGCAGAATCATCTATCTTAGGTTTAGCGGCGCCACAACCTAATAAGAGTCCAGCTAAGGCGACAATTGCAATATATTTTTTCATGTTATATTAAGATTTATTCTAAATCACAAATCTAATATCTGAAGTAAATAAAAACGCAAAGGTTATGTTAAAAAGAGGATTACTATATTCGTACAATGGTAAAACCCTTAGTGAGCATATTAACACCTTTTAAAGATGTTTCGAATTATATTGAAGACTGCTTGGATTCTATTTTGAAGCAAAGCTATACCAACTGGGAACTCATAATAGTAAACGACGGCTCTACTGACAATTCTTACCAACTTGTAGAACATTTGGCGAAAAAAGAGTCTAGAATAAAGCTCTTTCAAAATACAGGTAACGGCATTATTGAAGCACTCAGACTTGCTTTCTCGAAAAGTTGTGGAAATTATATTACCCGAATGGATAGTGATGATATCATGACTTATAACAAACTTGAAATTATGGTCAATCAACTTCAAAACCATGGTGAAAAACATGTTGCATTAGGTTTGGTGAAATATTTTAGCGACACAGGCATTAGCGATGGTTATGCTAAATATGAGACTTGGCTGAATAGGCTCACTAAAACAGGTAGTAATTACAACGAAATATACAAGGAATGTGTCATCGCCTCACCGTGCTGGATGCTTCATCGCGCAGATTTAATAGCATGTGATGCTTTTAATCCAAATCGTTATCCGGAAGATTATGACTTAACATTTCGGTTTTATAAACACCAATACAAATGTATACCATGTAATAAATTGTTACACCATTGGCGGGATTATAGTACGAGAACATCTAGAACTCATGAACATTATGCTCAGAACTATTTTTTAGATATAAAACTTCATTATTTTTTAGATTTAGATTTTGATAACTCTCGACCACTAACACTTTGGGGTGCTGGATTTAAAGGGAAAACTATTGCGAAAAAACTTTTAGAAAAAGGTGTCGATTTTAACTGGATTTGCGATAATAAAAATAAAATCGGAAAAGACATTTACAGCAAAAAATTACAAGCTTTTGAAACATTGAAAACTATAAAAAACCCACAAACCATAGTGACTGTTGCTAATGCAGAGGAACAGAAAAAAATCATTGCTTATTTTGATGCATTAAATATGAAACAGGTTAGGGATTATTTTTTCTTTTGTTAAAAGTTAAATTTCTCAAAATCGACGCCATATAGTCAAAAGCCAATTCCTATATTTGAAATGAACTAACAATTGATACCACTAGCGAATGCAGTTTAAATATCCTGAAATTCTATGGGCCTTACTTCTACTGCTTATTCCAATATTAATTCATCTTTTTCAACTGAGGCGTTTTCAAAAAACTGCTTTCACTAATGTAAAGTTTTTAAAGGCTGTTAAACTACAGACTAGAAAAAGTTCTCAACTCAAGAAATGGATAACTTTATTAACACGGTTGTTACTATTAGCTTTTGCAGTGATTGCGTTTGCTCAGCCATTCACCACAAATTCTGATAATTTTAAATCCAAAAATGAAACGGTTATTTATTTGGACAATTCCTTTAGTATGGAAGCCAAAGGGAATAATGGCAGTTTACTCAATGAAGCAGTACAAGACATTCTCAAAAGCTATTCTGGCGCGACTAACGTAACGCTTTTTACAAATGATAAAGTTTTTAAAAACACTACTATTAATGCTATATCTAATGACTTAATTAGCCTCGATTATGCAACAAATCAACTAAACTATGAGTCTGTATATATAAAAGGAAAACAATATTTTTCAAAAGATAAAAATAGTCTTAGAAACTTAGTTTTTGTTTCCGATTTTCAACAAAAAGAGGCGCCGTTACAATTTGACAAAGACAGTACCTTAGACTTAAGACTAGTACAACTAAAACCTGTTTACAAAACCAACGTAAGTCTGGATAGTATTTATATTTCTAAAACCAGTTCAGAAAACACAGAGTTAAGCGTAGACCTATCCTATAACGGTACTTTAAAAAATGTGTCTGTCTCGTTGTTCAATAACAATTCCCTAGTTTCTAAAACTGCAGTAGACATTGATAATGAGGCTAGTACAACGTTTACAATACCAAGCAATACTATTTTTAACGGTAAAATTGCCATTGAAGACAGCGGTTTGCAATATGATAATTCATTATTTTTTAATATTAACAGTGCAGAAAAAATAAAGGTACTGAGTGTTAATGAAGCATCAGACAAGTTTTTAAAAAAGCTCTATACGGATGACGAATTTATATATAGTACATTTAATACCAAAGACCTAGATTATAGCCAAATTGAAAACCAAAATTTAATTATTCTAAACGAAATTAAGATTATTTCTAAATCGCTTAAAACAGCATTATTAGCTTTTAAAAACAATGGTGGCAGTATTTTAATAATTCCAGCTGAGGAAGCTGAGCTAAATACTTACAATCCCTTACTTAATAGTCTGTCGTTGCCGTCACTATCAGAGAAATTAGAATTAGAAAAAAAAGTAACACTTATTAATTACGACCACCCTTTAATAAATAATGCATTTTATGCACGTGTAAATAATTTTCAATATCCCAAGCTTAATTCGACTTATAAAGTAAATACAAGAACAAATTCGGTTTTAAGTTTTGAAGACAATGACTCCTTTTTAGTAGGTGAAAATCAAAGTTTTTTATTTACATCTGCTATTAATTCAAACAATAGTAATTTTAAAGAATTTTTCTCCTCATCTTTTATCAATTTATCTAATTATAGAGGAACTGCCCATATTGCTTTTAAATATGTTGGCGGCGATGGAGGTGTTACCACTACTTTTCAAATAGATAATGTAAAAGTTGTAGGGGAGTAGAGGTGATAGAAATAATGGTATATGTTTCATTTACATAAAATTAAACTATTTTTGAGAAAACATATTTATATGAATTCATAAAAAAATGATAGATTATACTCTTCTTTCGGCAGTTATTATAGGCATTTCTTTTTTACTTATTTTAATTTTACGTTTTAAAATCCCTGCTTTTATTTCGCTTTTAATAGCAAGTATTACGGTGGGTGTTATTGCAGGAATGCCTCCTTTAGATATCATAAGTACTATGCAAGAAGGCATGGGCAATACCTTAGGGTTTGTTGCAGTGGTAGTAGGGCTGGGTGCTATGTTTGGTGCAATCTTGGAAAATTCTGGAGGCGCTGAAGCATTGGCAACGTATATGCTTAAAAAATTTGGCAAAAAAAATGCTTCTTGGGCATTAATGATTACTGGCTTTTTTATTGCCATACCTGTTTTTTTTGATGTAGCTTTTATAATTTTAATTCCCTTAGTTTATTCTTTACAAAGAAAAACAAAGAAGTCTATGCTTCTATACGCTATTCCATTACTGGCAGGATTGGCTATTACACATG
>ENA-OUOG01002212-OUOG01002212.1-marine-metagenome-genome-assembly--contig:-NODE-2212-length-20642-cov-5.156382_pt1 | contig 20642 bp, 8 predicted proteins | sample MGYA00248635_ERZ508505 | MGnify/ENA primary metagenome ERZ508505 (study PRJEB26176, sample SAMN06267871) | marine metagenome | isolation source: Saanich Inlet, British Columbia, Canada | place: Pacific...
TCGTATCATTCTGCTACATTGTCATACATAGTACTAATCGTCACTAACTACTACGTGTGCGGCGCGATATTTTTTTCGCGGCGGTCGACGCCGTCGTCCAGCCCGCGCGCGTTTAACATCGCTCCGCCCAAAACGGTTTTCGAGTGCTTTCCCTTGACCCTCGCTGCGTGGTTCGCCCACCCCGGCGTGTCTTCTAACTTTCCGAAGTCGATCGGGCAGCCGTGCAGCGTGAGCGTGACGAGCCGATCGCATCTAGTGAGGATCTCACCCGGAACGTCTCTGACCAACGACCCGTCGCATCGCAGAGTGACGAGGTTTTCGCAAAAACCGAGCGCGGCGGGGAGTAAAAACGAAACCGAAACCTCCGAGTTCAACGCGTTTCCGGTTGGGTTTCCGGAGACGTCGACGTGTTCCAGTTTGCCGCATCGACCGATCGTGCTCGGCAGCGTACACAGTGCGTTTTCGCTGACGTCCAGCGAAACCAGAGCCTTGAGCGCACCGATCGAATCCGGCAGGGAGACGAGTTTGTTTCGCTTGAGCGAAAGCGTTTTGAGTCGCAAAAGGCTTGCGAAAAACGCCGGATCCCCGGGAAGCGTCTCCAGGCGATTGTCATCCAACACCAACGTTCGGAGGTTCGCGCACGTGCCCAGGGACGTTGGAAGCCGCGCGATGGCGTTGCGCGCCAACGTCAGGCTCCGTAGGTTGGTCAGCGCCCCGACAGTCTCGGGCAGCGACGACAGCCTGTTGTTCGACGCGTCCAGGGTCTTGACCACCACGCGCAGCGCACCGTCGGAAAACACCACGTTTGGGATCTCTTTCAGTCCCGCGTCTCTCAGTCCGACCACGCCCGTGCGTCGCCACGCCTCTTCCCTCCGCGACGCGTTGGACGCGGCGTACTGCCCGTCGGCGCCGCTCTTCGAGACGCAGCAACCCATCTCAGATGGGACGGCGCGCGCGAACGGCGCGCGGACGCGTGTGAAGACAGGCGAGGTTTCAGTGGTAGCGGCGTGACGACATTGATGAGCAGTCGACGAGATGGCTCAAAACGCGGTTCGTTCGCGAAGAGTCGTACGAAAACAAAACGCGCGTCGACCACGAAAGCGCATAAAACGACACGTACATCGAACACGTATCTATCACACTCCTCGGTATGTATTAACAGTCACTCAAAACCGTGAGTCACAATGTATGTATCTACTTAGCAGTCTCTTTCTCTTCTCGCAAACGCTTCTTCCTCGCCGCGCGGTCCTTGAGCTTTAAAGCTCTTTTCCGCTCCGTCTCTTTTGCCGCCGCCGCCGCGGCGCGCGCCGGGTCGATGGCTTCCCGCCGCGGGTTGTCCTCGCGGCCGTCTTTTCGCTTCCGCCGTCGTAATCGCGGGTCGCTCGACCCCGTGGCTAACATCCAGTCCGGGACGTCGCACCCCGAGTTCTTCATGACGTGCGCGATCGCCCGTAAGTCGCCTCGCTCGGCGTCCTCCTCCGTGAACAGAGTCACCGCGGCGCCCGGTCGGCCCGCGCGGCCGCTCCGCCCGATGCGGTGCACGTACGCGTGCGACGAACCGGGGAAGTCGTAGTTGATCACGGTACCAACCCCGACGAAATCCATGCCTCGTGCCATGAGATCCGTCGCGACGAGCGTCCACGTGTCTCCCGCGCGGAAGCGGTCCACCTGCGCCTGGCGCTTCGCGTCAGACATCCCCGCGTGGATCAACCCTAAACGTAACCCGTCGCCCCGTAACTCGCGCGCGAGCTGCTTCGCGCGGTCCTTGGATTGCACGAAAACAATCGCCGGGGGCTTGACGCCGGCGGAGAACAACTGCCTTAACGCGAGCGGTTTCCCCCTTTCCTGGCCCACGAACACCAACGACTGCTTCACCGTCTCCGACGCGGCGTTCCGCTCACCCACCGTTAAACGCATCGGGGCGGACATCACCGACCGAGCTAACCGCTCGACCGTCTCGGGCAGCGTCGCGGAGAACAGCGCTCTTGTGACGTTTGGACCGTCGCACGCCGCCGCCGCCGCGTCGACTTGCTCCACGAACCCCATCTCGAACAGCTTATCCGCCTCATCCAACACCAGGTACTTAACTGCGCTTAGAGACACGCGTTTCTTCTCGATCAGGCTCTTCAGCCTCAGCGGCGTCGCCACCAGCACGTCGACCTTGTCCATCTCGTTCATCTGCGTGGCTTTCGTCAAAAGGCAACACCTGCAAAGGAGGCGCGCGAACGGTTCGTATAGGTACGGAGTGTGAAGAGACGGAAGGAACGTCAATTAAGGCGTCGGGAAGCGCGGTACGTGCGTGAACGCGCGAACGCGCTCCTAAACCTCTCCGAACGACGAATCTCGAGTGACGGAGATTCGTTCGGAAACAGAGGAGCGTAAAAAAACCCAAAGACTTTTAAAGAGCTTATTTTTTCGGATCGTTCGGGTCGAGCCGCGCGTCCATCGGCTGCGTAATGGCCCGGGAGGGTGGATTTGACCGCCACCGTTCCCAGGTGCCTGACATTCGAAGCGGGGGCTTAATCCCGCGACGGCCCAAAGTTTGCGTCATCTCCGAAGCTCTGAAAAAGTCTCGCGTCTCGTCGCGTCTGGCGCGGCTGACGCGGCGTCTAGAAAATCCGCGACGAAAAACTGCGAAACGACCAAAAAAAAACCCTTTAGGCCGCGCTTACCTGAGCGTGTTCACGCCGCGACACAGCAGTCGCAGGATCCTGTGCGACTGCTGCGCGAGCTCCTTGGTAGGGGAAAGAAGCAACGCTCGCGGTCCGCCCGCTTCGTCGTCCTTCGATTTTAAAGAGCAAATGATGGGAAGCAGAAACGCGAGCGTCTTCCCCGACCCCGTCGGCGCGACGGCGAGGAGCTCGTGGTTTTCCAGAAGCAAAGGAATCGCTTGTCTTTGAATCGGAGTCGGCTCGTCAAAGCCCGCTTCTTTTAAGCGCGACAGTAACATCTTCCCGCAACCCATCGTGGGGTACCTCTTCCTTATCTCGGCGAACCCCAAAGAGAGAGGCGGCGGACATCGCCCCTCGCCCCCCGCGTCGCGCACGCGAATCTTGTGCTTCTTGCGAAGCACGTTAGCGGCTTCCTCGATTTTTGACGATGAACGCTCCGCGGAGGACGTTCGCAGAGCCGCCTCCAGGTTCGTCTCCAGGGAATCCGACGGCGGGGTCTCCGAGTCGGAATCGATCACGATGTCATCGTCCGAATCCGACAAATCGGATTCGCCCTTAGTTGGCTTCTTACGCGCCTCCGCGCTCGCGCCCGGCGCGCCGCCGCGACGGCTCCGATTCTGGCTTCTCGTGCCGAACACCTCGACGGCGTCGTCGTCGGCGCGCGAGTTCGAGACGCCCCTCGCGCGCTCGCGTGCGCGGGACGCGAGGTCCTTCTGTTTCTTCTTCTTGTTGCCGCTCCCGGAAGCGCCGCCGCCGTCGCCGGCGTCGTGACCGCCGGCGCGTCCGCTCCCGGACGCGCCCTCGCCCGAGCGCGCGGATCCGACGGAACCGCCGCCGCCGCCGCCGTTGTGCTTCTTCGCGCTGAACCGCGACATCTCTGCGCGGTGCTTCTTGCCGTCGAACTTGACCCCTCCGGTCAGTTCGGCGAACGCCAAAGCCATCTTCGCCGACGCCGCGACGGACATCGTGCCCGCGCGCGATCGACCGACGACGCCGCCTCTCGCCTCTTCCCGCGCGTCTCTCGGACTGAACAGCGGCGAGGGCGGATTGTCGTGGTTTTCTCGCTCGCGAAAAGGCATCGCTCGTCGCCGCCGACTCGACAGTCAACGCCCTTTCTTTCTGGCATGTGCGGCAGACTGAAAAGCCATACAACCGAAGTCGTAAATCGCCGGCCAGGTTTTCGCTTTTTGCACCCGCTCTCGCCCTGCCTATCCACTTCCGACGGCACGCGCGTCTCCGCGACCCGCGCCGCCTCCCCGCGACCCAGCGCGTCTCGTCGGATCCGTCGGTAGAGCGATGCGCGTCTGCGCCGCGCCCCGCGCGACCGCCTCGGCGGTCTCCGCGCGCGCTCACGCGCCCTCCTCGCGGTCCCGCGCGGCTCGCGCGACGGCGGCGGCGGCGAAATGCGACCCCGCCGCGCGCGCGCGCGCCGCGGCGTCCGCTCCGCGCTGCGCGCTCCGCACCCGGCGGTCCTCCGCGCTCCGCGCGTCCGCGGCGAAGGACGACCTCGACCTCGACTTCGACGTCGACGAGGACGACGACTACCCCGGCGTGGGCTTCGGCGGGGGGGCCGGGCGCGCCGGCGCGGGATCGGCGAGCCGGTGGGCGGTGGAAGAGGCTGACATCTCCATCAGCCCCACAGCGCGCGCCGCCGCCGCCGCCGCGCACGCCGCGTCCGCCGACCCCGCCAACCGCTGGCGCGACGCCGAGGCGGACGATGTCGACGACCTCGGCGAGCGATGGGACGACCTCGGCGACGGCTGGAGCGAGGCGAGGAACGACCGACGCGGGTCCTTCGACGAGACCTCCGACGCGTTCGGGGACGAGCGCGGCGAACGCGGTGCTCCTTCCCCGCGGTCTTTTTCCTCCGGCGCGGGAGCCGCGTCGCCTTCCTGGGCGGACGAGGACATCATCGCGGACGGCGGTGCGGCTTGGTTCGAGAACGACGAGGACTGGTACGAGCCGGAGTACGCCGAGGTGAACGCACCGGAGGGCTCTGTTCTCGAGAAGGTGCAACGGCTGCACTTGCGCGAACCGAAAGATTTCTCCTTCGAAGACGGCGAGTATTTCGACCTCACCGGTTTCGTCAAGGACAACACGGATAACCAGTTCGCGCTCGTTTTGGAGGTTGCCGAGCGCGCGCGTGAAAGACGCGTCGAGCACCTCGAGGCGCTACACCCCACACCAGCTTCAGCTGCGCTGCCCCCGATTCAACAGGCGATCGTGGATTTAGCGTTGGAGGTGGAAGCGAGCGGTGGGCGGACTTCGGCGTTTTCGGCGATGCGCGAAGCCGCCGATCGCGCGCGTCTTCGGTGGGAGCTGCAGGAGGCGGCTTGGGCGTGGGACAACTACTGCGAGGACCGCATGGAGGCGCTGGGCGTCTCCGAAAGAGCCGCGAGGCTGCTTCACATGGGGCAGAGGGTGGAGGATGCCATGGACTTTGAAAAAGACCTCAACCTGCACGAGGAGGACTACAACGCTAAGCCCCCGCGGAGTTGACGAGACAGACTTTTATTTTAGCCCAAATGTTCGCGGTTTAGGTTCGTTTCGAGCGATATCTCACATCGTTCATCACTCGTCATGTTCATTCATCCTACGTTACCGATCAACACACCGTCGCGGTCGCGCCGACGCCCGTCAGCGGAAGGCGCTCGGCGGCGGTTCCGCGATCGCGACCCGTCCGCGCCGCAATCGCCGCCGCCGCCGCCGCCGCCGCCACCGCCGCGCCCGCCGCGGCGAAGAACCAGCCGCTCCCCGCCTCCGCGCCCCGCTCGCCACCCGCCGCCGCGCCTAGCGCCGCCATGCGCTGCCACGACCGACCCGAGGACGTCGTCCTCGTGTCCCCCGCAACCTCCGCCGCCAGGCGCATCGCCTCCATCCGGCGCTCCTCCAGAACCGCCTTGGCGTCGGCGAGGGCGTCCGCCGCCGAGATCGGCGAGTGAGCCTCTTCGTCCGCGCTCGGCGCCGCGACATCGGACGTCGCCGGCTCCGTCTCGACATTCGTCCCACGCGTCTCGACATTCGACCTAAATCCGTTTTCTTTCGGGGGCAAAGACACCAGGCTCCCTTCGACCGGCTTGAAGTCGCGCCGCGCGAGTCGGCCGGGCCAGGCGGAGGCAAACGCGTCGTCGCGCTCGAGCGCGCGCGAGACGTCGTCCAGCGTCGCCGTCGCCTTGATGGCGTGAATCGTCTCCGCGCGCACCGCCACGGGAACCGTCACGCCGAAGCGGAGCGTGATGTAGTGCTCGCCGTCGCGCGCGCGCGCGTCGGACATCTCCTCGGGGGAGCAGCCGTGTAAAGGCCCGCCAAAATCGTCGCCGCCTTCTTCGTCGCGAAAAAAAGACCGCGAAACAGTCTCGAAGCGCGCGTCCGAGACGCGACCCTCGACGCGGCGCGCGTCGTCGAAGCGGCGCGCGAAGCGGTGCTGGAAGTGCGAGTCCAAGCGGTGCTCGACGCGGCGAGGCGCGAGCGGCTCGAGCTCGACCGACGGCGCGGGCGCCATGCCCGGTGCCATGCCCGGCGCCATGCCCGGCGCCATGCCGGGCGCGGAGGCCCCGGGGGTCTCGTCGAACCCGAGGGTCCCGTCGGCGACGGCGCTGAAGGGCGACGCGCCCGGCGCCATCCCCGGCGCCATCCCCGGCGCCATCCCCGGCGCCATCCCCGGTGCCATCCCCGGCGCCATGGCGGGTCCCGGCGCGGCGACGAGCGAGTCGGTGGCTGCTCCGGCGCGGCATCCGTCCTCGCACGTCTTGGGGGACGCGCCCGCCTCGGCGCTGCACTGGTACGGCCTGGTGACGATTTCGTCAGCGGCGAATTGCCCCGCGTGCGCGGGCACGTCGTCGCAAAACTGGCACGCCTCGTAGTGCACGCCTCTTATCCAGCGGCTGCAGCTCTTGTAGGGGCAGTACGCCAGGCACTCCTCCTCCGCCACGCCGGACTTGACAACCATGCACGCCTGTAAGCAAGAGAGTTGCTGGTTCGAACCCTGCGTGATGTCGCTGTTGCAGCAGTGGCTCTGCGCGGCGCACCGCGCCTGGCACTGCTCCAAGTCCGAGAGCTCCTCGAACCGCGCTGACTCCTCCTCGGCGCGTTCGAGCGCCGTGGTGAAGTCGGAGACGCGACGCACCTTGTCGTCCAAAGAGGCGCTTGCGTCTCGCTCGAAACGGTCCAGAAGCGTGTCGTCCACGAGGCCTTCGGGAACCACCGCCTCGAAGCCCCACACCGGGTTGAGCTCGGTGGTGATAGTCGCGACGCCGAGGTCTTTCAAACGCTTGAGCGCCGCTTCCAGCGTCGCGTCGTCGACGTTCGGGCTCAGGATGATGGAGACGTCGAAGCTCGGCAAGTTCGAAATCGCCGAGAGGGACCGGCGGCGCAGCTTAAGCTTCCTCTCCGTCGTTTCGGTAACATCCGCCTCGCACGCCCCGAGACTCGGGTCGATGCGCATCGCAGCGAACGCGTAGGCGCACGCCGCGTCGGCGTCCGCCGCCTCGATCGTCATCGAAATCTGGTCCACGCGTTTCCCACTCGCGATGGCGTCCGCCATGATCGCCGCCTCCGCCAAAAGCAGCTCGCCGTCCTTCTCGTCGAGGCTCGTCGCCGCGTCAGCCACCGCCTGGAGGAGCGTGGTCTCGCTCGCCAGCGGCGCGGGGGGAGGGAGGGGGGGAGCCACGGAAGGGCCCATAGAAGGGCCCATCGCGATCGTCGAAGCGGTCGTCGAAGCATTCGGCGGTTCGTGAAGCGATTCCACCTCCGCCTCCAACGCGTCGACGAGCGCCTCGTCCACCCCCGCCACGGCTCGCAGGAGATCCGCGGGGTCGCTCTCGGTGGTCATCGTGGTGATACCCTCGGCGGCGAGGTGCACGAGCGCGGACTCGAGCGCCATCGCGTCCACGACGTCGCCGCTCAGCAGAATCGTCACGCGGTAGCTCGCGAGAGTGCCTTCGCCGAGAGACGTAGCGTCGGTCGGCGAATTCACCGAAAGCGCGCGGCGCGCAAGCCGGAGTCGGCTTCGCGACGCGTTCGCAGAACTCGACTCTTCGATGAGCGACGCCGAGCACACGCCGAGCGTAGAGTCGAGCTGCATGATGTCGAACGCCGCCTCGCACGCCGCGGCCGCCGACTCTGCCTGGATCGTCATGGAGACCTTCTCCACGGTCGCGCCGCACGCGACGGCGTCCGCTAGGAACGTCGCCTCCGCCGCCGACGCCGCCGGGACCGACTGCAGCAGCTGCGTCTCCGACGCGAGCGGCGCCGGGGGAGCGGGGGGAGGCGAGGAAGGCGCGATGATCGGTCCCGGCGCCGGGTATTTGACCGAAGAAGACGTGACTCGCGCCTCCTCGATCTTTGCCTCCTCCTCCTCCGCCTCGACGATCGCCTCGGCTTCGGCTTCGAACGTCTCGAGGAGCGGCTCGAGAGTCGGAATGTCCGCGTCGGGCACCGCCGCCTCGAGCGCCGCCGCGGGGTCAATCTCGGTGGTCATCGTGGTGACGCTCTCGTCCGCGAGCTTCTCGAGCGCCGCCTCCAGCGCGGGCGCGGGCACGGTCACGGGACTCAGCAGAATCGTGACGTGGTAGCTCTTGAGCGAGAGCGCGGACCGCCTGGCGCCGACGATCACCTCGGCGACGCACACGCCGAGACTCGCGTCGAGTTCCATGATGGAAAACGCAAGCGCGCACGCCGCCGACTCGCTCTCCGCCTGAAGCGTCATCGCGATCTTATCCACGCGATCGCCATGCGCGATGGCGTCCGCGAAGAGCTCGGCTTCCTGAAGCACGAGCTCGGACTCGGCGGGAGTCAGACGCTCCTCCTTGACGATCTTCTTGATCGCGTCCAGGAGCTCCGTCTCGCTCGACAGCGGAGCGCGCGGCGCCGGCGGCGCCGGCGCCGACTCCTTCTGGACCATCTCGCGCAGGTGCTCGGCGATGGTGGCGTCCACTTTCTCCTCGACGGAGGTTTCCGACGCGGTGACGTTCTCGATGACAGCATCCAGCTTCTCCGCCAGCACTTTCATCTGCGCCGGGGAGATGTGCTCGGTCGCCACCTCGCCGTCCTCCGTGAGAAGGCCGTACTCCGTGAGGCGCGCGTCAACGGCGGCGTTGACGGCGGCGACGATGTCGACGGGTTCATCCTCCTCCTCGGAAGCCTCCTGCGCCGCGAGCGCGTTCTCGATCATCTCCTCCTCCTGCTGCGCGAGAAGCACGCCTTGGCACTGGTCGTGGTACTCCTCCGCGAACCGCAGGCGCAGGCAGTGGCGCTCGAGCTCGGCGCAGCCGCGCGCCTCCGTGACCCCCTCGCAGCGCGCGGCGTTGCGCTTGTGAAACACCCAGTTGTAGTGGCACTTCTCCCAGAGCGTGAGGTACCACGGCTGGCCAGTGGGCACCTCGGGCATGCACCCGGTCAAACCGACGTGATCGCGGAACCAGTCCTCGATCGCGATGTCCGCGGCGGTGGAGGAGAGGGCGTCCTCCGAGTCCGAAGACGACGCGGCGGACGAAGACACCTCCGACACCTCCGCCGAGTCGTCCAGCGCCTCCTCCGCCGTCTCGGCGAGGGAATCCACTCCCGCGGCGCAGCCCGCCTGGCACGACTCCTCGTCCGAACCGTACTGCGCGGAGCAGTTGTACGCCGCGGGCTTGTACTTGTCGCCGAAGCGCACGGCGTGCGCGGGGACGTCGTCGCAGGTCTGGCAGGTGACGTATCGCGCGTCGCCGATGTCAAACGCGCACTTTTTCTGGGGGCAGTAGGACAGACACTCGTCTCCCGAGACGCCCGACCTGACAACCATGCACGCCTGCAAACAAGACAGGTGCTGGTTCGATCCCTGCTCGGGATCGTTGTTGCAGCAGTGGTTCGTCGCCGCGCACTTGCTCTGACACATCTCGAAGTCGCTCACGGGGTCCACGAGCGGCGTCGTTTTCTGGCCGCTGGTGCGCGACGGGTGCGGGCACTGCGGGCCGAAGAGTCGCCTGAAATCGGGTCGGCGGCACTTGTGCTCGAGCTCGTACGCGCCATCCTCCTCGGTCAGGCCCGAGCACGCTTCCTCGTACGTCGCGTAGTACGTCGCGTTCATCGAACACTTCTCGTACAGCGTGTAGAACCGAGCGCTGCCGAGGTTGGGGACGACGTCGTCGTCGCGATCGAGAAACTTGCCGTACTCGGCGAAGTACGCGGGGTCCGACGAATGCGCGCGCCTCGAGGCTTCCGAGGATCGCGAGCGGACCCGCGCGGCGTGACCCGCCGCGGAACCCGCTTTCGTGAGCGCGCTCGACGCGGCGGTCTTCTCGGCGACTTTCGCCGGCGCGCGCGCCGCCCCGAGCGCAGCCTCGATGGCGAGCGCGGCGACGTGCTCCTCGGGCGCGTGGAAGTCCTCCGCGCACCCCTCGTCGCACCGCTCGCCCTCGCAGACGCACGCCAGGTGCACGTCCGCGTTGCGCGGCAGGGGCGCGACGTCGTGGTTGATCGCGTCGAACACCGCCTTCTCCACCGCGTGCATCACGCCCTCGTCGGGGGTGAGCTCGCACGGGAGCACCCCCTTGGGCAGCCGCACGCTCAGCTCGTACCGCAGATCCACCAAACGCGACTCGGACTCGCCCAGTGCCGAGGCATCGCGGGCGTCGGGATCCGCGGCGACGCCCGCGACGCACAGCGACGCGAGCGCGGCGACCACCAGCGATCGGGCCGCCCACGCGCGAACGCCCATGGCGCGCGACGCGTTCGAGCGCATCCGTCCCTTGAACAGGGCCGGCGCGGTCGTGTCTGAGCGCGCGAGTCCCGCGGATGTTGGAGTCGGCGTAACCGACGTTTTTTTCGGCGTTTGGGTGTTTTTTGGGTGTTTCACGAGAAAATTATGTGAATTTCCAGCTCCAGAACGCACCTCGCGTGACTGTTTGCTCATACGATTTTCGTAAATTCCATTTAACCCTCGTTAGACCATCGTTTCCCTCATCCACTCGCGCGAGTGTAACTCGGAAAAAATTCGCCGGAAAATCGCTCAATCCTCCGCGGTCGTTTATTTTTTGCTCCGCGTCTCGCGCGAAACTCGAGACGACGCGAGACGCGTTCGATTTTCTTCTGTTTTACACGCACCAAACGGAACCTGCGCAGTCTACGCTCGCGCTTCTCTCTACGCTCGCGCGACGCCCTCCTCCTCGGCGAACGCGACCACCGCGTCGTCGAACATCTTGCCGTGTTTTTCAGTCATCACCGCCTCGGCGAGAAACGCGCGAAACACAGGATCGGTCTCCTTTCCGCTTCGGTCGTCGGCGTGAAGTCTCGCGTTTACCGACGCGACGGCGCGAAGGCACGAGCGCGCCAAGTCGTCCGCGCGGTCAATCTCTTGCTTCACCGCGTCCGACTTGAGTTTCGAAAGCAGCGTGCCTCGAAACGCGACGCAGAGGTCCGGCAACACTAAACGAAGCGCCTCCGTGCCTAACGACGAGCCCTTAGAAGCGAGCGCACACACTAACCCGTGCGCGACGATCTTCACGTCGTAGTGGTCCTTAGAGCCCAGAGCCGCCGCGGCGGCGACGCCGTTCGCGAAGCCGCTCGGCGCGGTCGCGAGGAAATCGCAATCGCCTCTCGACGCGGCGGCCTCCGCGCTCGTTCGAAACGCGTCGAGAAGCGTCGCCAGGCACTCGAACGCGGCTTTCCTCGTCTCTAAACCGTCGTCCACGGTGTGTTTGAACGGCCCGAGGTCCACGACGCGCACTAAGGACGTATCCACGGGCGTCTGCGCGAACAGGCACGGCGCGACTTTTGCGATCCAATCGTTAAACCGTTCCGAGACGAGCGCGTCCGCGTCGGCGTGCGCGGCGGCGGAGAGGCACCGCATCGCCGCGACGCGCGTTCGAGCGTCTGTGTTACTCGCGAGCGTCGTGTCGTTCACGAACCCCGGAAGCTTTCCGAGCAAGTCATAGTGCTGTTCGCGCGTCGTGAAACTCGCGTGAACCAGCGCGTGCTTCGCCGCGTCCACGGCGGTGGCGCGGCGGCCGGCGCTCGCGCTCGCGTCGTTGGCGTCGGCTTCGAGGCGTCGCACGAGCGCGGCGTTTTCGTCGCGCGCGGCGAGTCGGCCGAGGCACTCGGCGACGACCGCGCGCGCGCCCTCCTCCTCGGCGGAATCGGCGTTCCGCAAAAGGCACTCCACTAACGATTGCGTCTCCGTCTCCGTGAAGAACGAGTCAGAGGAAAAAGAAAAGCCGTCGACGGCTTCGCGCGCGGAGACGAGAAACGCGTACGCCGCGCGTTGGTCGGAAGACGAATTCGACGCGCCGTCGATGACGACGGGCAGAAACCGCGCGCGGTTTTCGACGCCCGCGCACGCGCCGCCCAGCGCGAACGCCGCGGCGGTCAAGAAAGACTCGTCCACAGCGCGCGTCTCGAACGCGTCGCGAACGAGCGCCTCGAACGTAGACGCGACGGCGTCGTCGCGAAACGCCGAAACAGACGAAGACGACTTTTCCGACGAAGAAGAAGGCGCCTTCTTCTGTTTCTTTTTGGATCCGGTTTTGGCGGCTTTCGCGTGTTTCGCGTTCGCGTCGTCAGAAGACGCGACCGACGTTCTCGGCGGGAGGCGCGCCAGCTCACCGAGGCAGTACATCGCGAGTCGCGATCGGTACCCGAATCGAACACCCTTTGCCTTCTCCGCCTCGAGCCGCGTGACGAGCTCCTTCGCGGCGTCGGCGACGGCGTTCCCCCCCGCGGACGCGCACGCCGACGCCGCGCACTCGGCGATGGCGACGGCGCCCGCGTCGCGCGACGACAAAGACAAAGACGCGTTCGTATCGCCGTTCGCGTCTAAATCCTCCGTCTTTTCCTGCAACAGAAGCTCCAGGATCTGTGTGTGGTCGCACTGGCCGCTCGCCACGAGGTGCCCGAAAAACAAACGGAGCGCGTCGCGCAGCGAACGCGGCGTGTCCACGACGCTTTTTTCGTCGACGCCCGGGACGATTCGACCCGCGCCCTCCGCGCCCGTCGCGCCGAGAGTCTGTCTTGCGCGACTTCTCGACTTGGCGCCGAAGAGCGACGACGCGGACGCGCCCTTGACGAGCGCGACCGCGGCGGGAAGCACAGACACGCGCGCGGCTTCCGCGGACGACGGAAGCGTCGACGCGCGTCGAAGCGCGGCGGACGCCAAGCGAAGCGCCGTCGCCGCCGCCGCCGGCTCGGCGTCGACCGCGCACCCCGCGGCGTCGGTCACGACGTCCGCCACGATTGCATCCGAAAGCAGAGACGAGTCGTCTTCGTCTTCGTTTTCGTCTTCGTGGCCGAGCGCCGGGCGCGCGACCAGCGAGTAAAGCGCGTCGAGCGCGACGTGCCGCAACGCGCGGTCGGCTTGGCGCGTGAACGGCGTTAACGCCTTGGCGGCTTTTTCCGAAACCGCCGCGATCGCGAAAGAAAGGGTGTCGCTCCTTTCGGAGGCGAACACGGAGCTCAGCGCCTTCGTGGCTCCCAAACGCGTCGCCTCGTTGCCCAGCCGCTCCACTAAGGACGCGACAGTGTTAACGACGACGTCTCGCGAGACGAACGGCGCGAGCATAGAGCACGCCGCGCCCGCGCACCGCGTCGCCGCAGCCTTCACCTCGGCGTCGCGGTCGGCGGCGCCCACGCCCTCCGCCGCCGCCGAGACCAAGGACGTCGCCGTCGAAACGAGCGCGTCGAGCATTGAGCTCTCGGGGTCAGAACCGGTTCCGTCGTCTTCGGAACCCAGCGCGAGCGCGAACGCGGGCACCAAGGCTTCGCACGCCGAGAAAGCCTCGGCGGCGGTTTTGTAGTACGCGTCGCGCGTCGCCGCGACGAGCGGCGGCGCCAGCGTCGTCAAGAGCGACGACCTTTCTTTTTCCGCGAAAAAACGCGCGGCGACGCACGCGAACCGCGAAGCCGCGACGCGCAGCTCGGAGATCCCCGCGGCGCTTCCGTCTGCGAACGCGGTATGGCCGGAAGCGCCGCGCTCGTCCACGCCCGCGCTCACAAGCGCGCCCGCGCACGCCGCGGCGACGGCACCGAGCGCATCTTTTCGGGTCTTCTTTTCGGTTTCGGTTTCGTTTTCGTTCGACGTAAACGCGGCAGGCACGCAAAGCGCGAGTTCGGTCAAAACGCCAAACGCCGCCGCGCGCGTCTTGAGCGTGCTCTTCACGCCGCTCTTCTTGTCCTTCGTCGTCGACGCGTCCGAGCACCACCGCGAGGCGGCGATGGCGACGTCCGGCGCCGCCGCCGCGGCGGCGGCGGCGAGCGACGAAGAGGCGCCGCGCGACGGCGACGCCGCGCGCAGCGCGGCTTCGAGCGCGGCGAACGCCTCCAGGCGGCAAGACTCGTCCCGTTCGCGCGACCCGCGAGCGACGAGTTTCTGGACGACGGAGACGAAGAGGGGTTGCTCCGTCGAAGCGTCGGTGGTCTTCGCCTCCATGACGAACGGCGCCTTCGAGCTCACCGCGCGCAACACGCGCGTCGCGCCGCGCCGGATTTTCCACGACGCGTCGTCGTCGCCGTCGTCCGAATACTCCGAAGCGTCGTACTCCGACCCGTACTCCGAACCGTCGTCGTCGTCGTCGCCGTCCGCGTCCATGTCGTCCGCGCCGTCCTCCGCGCCGTCGTCGTCGCCGTACAGGGGGTCGTGCGCCACGAGCTTGAGGCTTTCCAAAACCACCTCTTTGAGCGAAGGCGCGACCGCGCGCGGGCACTCCTCCGCGAACCGCTCCAGCGTTCGAAGGCACGTCTCGCGCAGCGCCTCGGATCCCTCCTCGCGCGCCGCCGCCGCGAGAGAGACGACGCAGGGCAGACTCTCCGCGGCGTGTTTCCCGAAGCGCGCGCCGGCGGCGTGCGCCATCGCGCCCAGCATGTGCACGTACGGCGCGCAGAGCTCGTCGCGTTGCGCCGGAAGTTTCTTTTCGGAAACCGCCTTTTCGACGACGTCGCGCGCCGCCGACGCGCACCGCGCCAAAAACCCGTCGCCCGCGGTGGCTCCGAGGCTCGCCAAACAAGTCGCCGCTCTTTTCCTCGTGCCCGGCCTGCCGCTCTCGGCGAGGTACTTGACGAGCGCCGCCTCGAGCTCGCGAGCCGTCTCCGCGGAGACGCCGTCGGGTGAGTTCATCGAGGCGTCTCCGACATCGTCGTGCCCTACGGTCATGTAGGCTCCGTGTTCCGCGGCGGCGGCGTGCAGGACGTCCAGGCAGTCCCCCGCGACGTCCCCCGCCGCGCCCGTGTTCTTCGCGGCGTCTCCCGAGCACAGCGTTTGTGACAGTTTCGCGACGAGTTTCGGCACGAGCGTTTTCACGACCACGCAAACGTTGGTTTTGAATACCGCACCAGGCGTCTCGTTTAGAACCGTCTTTAATCCGATCACGCCGGCGTCGCGTTTCGCGCGCGCGTCTTTGCCCTCCTCCGCGCAGAGTCTGTCGACTAAACCGTTCACGACGTCCGCCACCGATCCTTTCGAGCAGTTCTTGACTAACGGAGGTAAGCACTTCACCGCCAACGTGCTGACGTCGCCGCTCTGGTCGTCCAGCTGGCGCAACACCGCGGCGACGACTTTCTTCTCGACGTCCGGCGCGGCGCGGAACGAATCCTTCGACAGCTCCGCGAGCAGGTCGCTCGTCGCCATGTACCGGAAATCTGTTTGCGGTAGGGCGTTCGAGCGCGGAGGTCCGGGACGCGAGAGTGTCGGCGTTAAGAGGCGGAGAGAGATGTGAAAGGGGAGCGCGTTTTTGTCCGGTGCGGTGGGTCAGCGAGCTCGGCGCTCGATCGACCCGAGGCGACGATCGATCTCAAGAGATCTCTCTTCCTAACAACGACGGGCGCGACGATCGGTCGACGAGATCTGGCGAGTGGGGACGGGGGCGGGAGCTGCCGCCCGAGGACGCACCTTTATCGTTGGAGGACACCTTGTCCAAGATGGCCGCGAGGGAGGTGGACTGCGCCATGGCGGCGTCGGAGTCAACCGGGCGCAGCGCGCGCGACGCGGATCTACAAATGAATCACACCGGTCGACTGCTCAAAAAGAGTTTCTGGAGGTCCGCGCGCAGCTGCGCCCGGGCGGCGCGAAAAAAAAAGTGCACGCGCAAAAAAGCGTTGCGCCACGTCACTCGCCTCGGATAGATCGAGGTGCGCGTCGTCCATGCACGCCGTGGGCGCGTCACCTCTGCGCGCGCGTCTCGCTTCCTTCTCCTCGTTCGCGCTGCTGCTCTCCGCCGGCGCGCCGACCGCCCGCGCGAGCTCCGCCGAGCAGCCCGCCTGCCGCCGCGCGGTGGAGAAGACGACGTCATCTTTCGGCGGAAACGCTTTCCGATCGGCGTCCACATCCTCGACGAGGATGCCCGCGCACTACCGCCACGACGGCGTGCGCATCCAGCACGATCCGTACTCGCCCGGGATGGCGGAGAAGTACGGCACCCCCGGGAACACCGACGACGAGGGCTTCGACCCCTACGCGGACAGCGTCGGCGCCGGCATCTACGGCGGCAGGGTGAAGCGAGACGCGTCGAACGGCGCCGTCGTCATCGGCGCGCAGTACCAGAACCACAACACACGACCGGGTCCCGTGTACGCGGGCGGAGGCTACACGCCCGTGTCCGCCGCGATCGCCTCGTTCGCGAAAGAGCTGCGTTCGGGCGAGGCGGACTCGGAAGACACAACCACCCTGGGAAAGCTATTACACGCGTTTCCGGATCTCGTCAACGACGTCTCCACCGGCGGCGCCACGCCTCTGCACACCTGCGGCATGAGCCAAACGAACCAGCTCGCCACTAAGTTCATCATCGAGAAAGGGGGGGACATCGAAGCATTAGACACCTACGGGTACACACCTTTAGACCGGATGGCGAGTAATAACCTGGGTGTCGGCGCGCGCGCTTTAATCGCCGCCGGCGCCGATCCGCGAAGCGCGCACGGCCAAAGCGAGGGTCCGAGACAAATCGCGCGAAGCTCGGAGGCGCGCGACGTGTTGCGAGCGCTGGACGACGTTCTACGCGACGATGTTCGTCACTCGAGCGGAAGTACAATCGTCACCTCCGTCCGCGTGTTCTCCAGCACCAGGCCTGAGGTCGACGGTTTATACGTCCAACGCGACGGGACCGTTTCCGTTCCGGTAAAGTTCGCGGAGGTGTGTTTGAAAAACGGCTGGGACGTAGACTCGACGTGGTCCGCGCTGAACGGCGGCGCGGAAAGCGTTTGGTTCGCGCACTCTGCGGGCGAAACGAAAAACCCCTCGTACGTGTACTTCAACAAAAACGACGGGTGCTGGTGGATCGACGGGCCCGACGGGCTGGGGGTGTTCAAGGCTCCAGGCCCGCCGCACGCGCCGCCCGGCGCGTCCATCGCGTGGCGAGCGCTGGACGGGAAGGAGGACCAACCGACGCTCGCGGCGTACCGAGGCAAACGAGAGTTTTAAATAATCGACTAATCTTGAACAAACCGCGTCCACTGCTCCACCACCGCGCGCGACACGTCTCCCACTCTGGCCATGATGAGGTCGGCGTCGGCGTCCGCTAACCGCGCGGAGAACCGCGCGGCGAACTTATCGGCGTGCCATCGAAGCACGAGCCGGCGGTACGCGCGACGAGTCGCGACAAAGCGTTTCTTCGTTCTTAATGCGTCCGTTTCTTTCTGCTCGGTTTCGTCATCCGCCATCTCCGCGTCCGCCACAGCAGAGAGCATGCCTTTCGTGGACGGAGGCCAAGGCACGTCGTCATATGAAATCGCGCGCGTCGAGTCTTCGTCGTTCGCAAACGCCAGCCAACGCGATTCGTGCCGCGCCCAGCGGCGCGCGCGGCGCGAGCGGCGCGTCTCCTCGAAATTTTCTTCCCGCGCATCGAGGCGACGGCGAGCCGCGTCCAGCGCCTCGGCGCGCCGCGCCATCGCCTCCGCGCGCGCCGCCGCGAGCCGCGCCGCCTCGCGCTCCCACCGCGCCTCGGATTCGGCAAACACGTCAAAGTCAACGCCGAAACCGCCGGAGCTCTCGTCGCCGTCCGCGCGCGCGTCGTCACATTCCTCACGCGCGCTTCCGAGCCCGCCGGCTTGGTACGACGGCGGGGCGTTCGCGTCGAATCCGCGCGATTTCTCGAACCCGTTCCCCTCGTCTCGGGCTTCGCTCCGCGACGGAGACCACGTCTCCGCGGCGGACTCGAACGCGTCGGACATCGCCGCGGACGCCCCACGAAACGCGTTCGCGAAACCGGTGCCCAGCCGCTCGACACCTTCGCTCGCGGAAACGCTCAGCTTTTGAATCTCAGACGCGAGCTGCGCCGGCGTCGACGCGTTTCGCGACTCGTCCGCGTCGACGCGCGTCGGCTTGGGCGGCAGAAACCGGCGCGTCGCCCTGCCCCCCGCGGCGACGGCGGCGGCGGCGTCGAAGCCGCCGCCGACGAATCCGCCCAGAAACGGAATCGCGCGCGCGGCGGCGACGCCGGTGGTTCTCGTCGCGCCCTTGGTGGCCAAGCGCGCGGCGGCGGTGCGCGCCATCCTCCAAGCCGTGCCTTGCAGCACGGCGGCGTTGCCGCGGAGCGCGGCGCGCGCGGCGCCGTCCGCGACCGACCGGTCGATCAGACGCTTCGAGCGTTCGCGATCGATCGTCGTCTTCCGTTTTCTTTTTTCCAACGCCTCTCGTCTTTTCGTCTTCTCCGCCTCCGTCGGACGCGCGTCGTCTGAAGTTCCGTCTTCCTCGCTCGTTCCGTCGTCCAGGTGCGCGGCGGCGCCGCGGACGACGTCGTCGCCTTTTACACGCGAAACGAACGAACAAACGTCGGTCTCTTCGGTCAAACCGAGCGCCGCGGCGATGGCCGCCGCGGCGACGCTCGGCCGCATCGGGTCGTGGCCGCCGACGACGGCGACGGCAAAGGCGAGGCGCAAGTTTGTGACCATGTTCGCCGCGACGTTCGCGGGTAACGTGACCGGCAGAGTTAAAAGACCTCCGAGCCCGGTCACGAACCCCGCGCCGAAACTCACGGAGCTCTGGAACTGGATCATTGAATTCGCGGCGACGTGCATGCGCGAGGGAGAGAGCGTTTCGCCAACCTTCGCGGCGGCGTACCGAGCCGCGAACTTCCGGGCGCCGTCGAACTGTATGTCCTCGTTCCCGCGCAACGCGACGCACAGCGCGGCGTGCAGAAGCCGCGTCGCCGTGTTTTCGTCGTTTTCCAGGAGTGCCCAAAACGACACCGTCTCCGCTACGGCGTCGGCGACGGCGCGCGACCGCCGTAGCTCCGCCGCGAAAAGTCGCTCCGCGCGCTCTTTCGGGGGCGCGAAAGCGCCTTCGCTTGACGACGCGTCGTCCGAGGGATTCCAGTCCGACGACGGAACGGACTCGGGCGCGGCGGAGGTCTCCAGCGTGTGCGCCTTCGCGCTGCGCAGCCGGAACTTCGCCGCGAGGACCCGGGTCTTCGCGAGCGCGCCCTCGGGGAGCGCGTCCGTCGCCTCGGCCAAGACGCGCAGAGTCTCGGAGAGCGCATCCGCCTCGGCGAGCGAACGCGCCCGCGCGTCGTCGTCGGGGGCGAGCGACGTCGGCAGCGGAGGCGACGACGGGGGGGGCGACGCTGTTCCGGGCGTCTCGACCGCATCGGGACCTTCGGCTGGCATCGGTCCTTCCTCGATGCCGTCGCTACTTCGCCGCGCCTGACGAAGTGGGGTGTTGTGGATGTTTCGGTTCGGTGCCGTACTTGGCAACTGGCGTTTCGTGCCAGTTTTCCTGGGGACGCCCGAAACGCCTAGAATTGTGGGCACCCCACATCTCCCCGCGCACAGCTCACGCCCAACATGTCGCAGGTTCCCGAATTATGCTTGAAGCACCCGGGCTTTGGATACTGCTTTAAGCAGTGCTATTGCGAATGTTATGACCCAGCCTCTGACTCGGAAGCCGAGTACGACCATCCGCACGAGACGTGCGTGTGCGGCCATCGAGAGCACGATGTCCTCGGGGTTGGATACGCGAACTGTCCAACCAGTGGGTGCGGGACTTGCACCATGGAAAAATGTGCACCTTGCGGCGCACCTGCGCCTAAATGGTGTTTCAGCGCCCACGTCGGAACGTGCGGCGCAAACTGCGCAATCTTGTCACCAGAACAGATGGGTCCGATGTCGCCCTCCGGAGATGGAGAGTGCCCGATTTGCATGGAGACCAAGCCGCTGTACAAGCTCCAGGTTTGCGGCCACGAGTTTTGCGCACCGTGCCGCGGGGAGGCCACCGACACGAACCGCCACAAGTATGCGGATAATCGGTGCAGCATTTGCAGGCAAGAGAACGTGGCCGGGCCAGGCGAGGAACGTAAATAGGGCTTGCCTGGCCGGGCCAGGCGAGGAACGTAAAATGGGGCTGCCCCTGCGAACGAAGTGAAGCATTTTTCAATAAAAATAAAACTTTTTTTTTAAGTTGCATTTCGTCGCGCGCGCCCGTCGGGCGTCGGGCTCGAGCCGGAGGGTGGCCTCGCCATGGGCGACTCCGGGGCGGAGGAATCAGACGACGGGTGGCTGGACGACTGCTCGTCCGACGACGAGCCGCCGGTGGCTCGCGGGCGGTCCCCGGATGCGCGGAACGGCGCGCCCTCGGTGCTGGCGGGGTCGAGCGCGGAGGATGAAGGCGTCGACTCGCGGGGCTTCATCGAATCTCCCGATGCGCGGGAGACTCCAAAAGAAGCCACGGACGGCTGGGGCGTCGAGGACGTGGAGCTTCCGCGAGCGGGCGCGGACGACGCCCACCGCGACCCCCCCGTCGGCGCCGCGGAGGCGGACGCGCGCGTCGGGTTCCCCTCGAACGCGGGACGGAAACTCGAAACGAAAGCCACGGACCGAGAGACGGACGCGCCGTACCTCGACTTCTCCGTGAAGTCTCCGTGGGAGCGCTTCGCGCGCGCGGTGGAGACGACCGCGCGCGCGTGGCTTCGTCTGACCGACTTTGAGTTGCGGAAGTTGTCGACGGTCAACGACTCGCGGCCGGACCACGGGTCGTGTGACCTGCGGTGTCTGCGCGCGGTGGTCGAGCACGACAAC
>ENA-OUOG01002215-OUOG01002215.1-marine-metagenome-genome-assembly--contig:-NODE-2215-length-20638-cov-4.758961_pt1 | contig 20638 bp, 19 predicted proteins | sample MGYA00248635_ERZ508505 | MGnify/ENA primary metagenome ERZ508505 (study PRJEB26176, sample SAMN06267871) | marine metagenome | isolation source: Saanich Inlet, British Columbia, Canada | place: Pacific...
ATAGTTCATGATGAATTGGCTTAGCATTTTGGGGCGTGATCGCCTGGTCTTGTTTATCCTGGCGGGGCTTGCCATTTTTGGTGTGGACGCCCTTATGCAACAAAAAGCGGAGCACGAAATTGTCATTTCATTGCCGCTTGTAGAGAAGTTGGCGACACAATGGGAGGCTCAAACCAAGCGCCCCCCCAGTCCGAGTGACCTTAATATGCTGATCGAGGGGCATATTCGGGAAGAAATACTCATGCGTGAGGCGGTTGCCCTTGGGTTAGACATTGATGACGTGATCATACGTCGTCGGTTGGCGCAAAAGATGGAATTCCTGATTGGAGAGGGCATTACAGCACAACAACCCAGCGAGGCTGTTTTGCGCGCCTTTTATGAAGAGAACCAACGGGATTTTGTGGAAGCCTCGCGCGTTAGCTTTCGGCATATCTTTTTAGGTGCTTCTCAGGAGGATGCCGATCGGCTCCTGGCGGCGCTCAAGCAAGAAGGGGCGGACTGGCGACTTCTTGGTCAGCCTTTCATGTTGCAGCGTGAATATATCGAGCGCACAAAGGGGGATATTGGTGAGACATTTGGTGTGGCATTTATGAACTATCTATTTGGTTCGAATGCCCTGCAAGCATGGGACCAGCCCGTTCGCTCAGCATATGGTTGGCATTTGGTTTTTATTGAAGACCGTCTGGACGAAAAACAGTTAAGCTTTGAAGATGCGGCAGACCGGGTTGCCCGGGCTTGGATTTTACAACAAGAGCGTATTGCCCGTGAGCAAGCTTGGCGCGACTTACGCACTAAATATTCAATCTCATTAGCACCCGTCCCGTCTACTGCTGATGAGGCAGGTTTGGGCGAATAAATGCGGATTTTATGGTCGCTTCTTGTTCTGCTTTTTGTCTCGACCACAGCTTATGCGCATGAGGTTCGTCCCGGTTATATCGAAATTACCGAAACCAATAATCACGAATATGCAATCAGTTGGAAGCAACCTGTCCGGGATAATGTGGATAGCGTCGCCGGACTTGGCTTGCGACCGGTCTTTCCTGTCAATTGCGAGCGTATTGGTGAGCGCGATATGGTGCGGCGAACAGGTGCCTTAATTGAGCAGTTTTACTTCAAATGTGAAGGTGGTCTTTTAGGACAGAAAATAGGCATGGAGGGTTTGCAGCGTACAATCACAGATGTTTTTGTGCGTCTTATTCCCTTGGATGGCGACCCTGTGAGCTTGCGATTAACCGCAGAGAACCCAGTTGGAAAATTGGCTGGCGGTGGTGCGCCGCTCAATGCGTATCTGATGCTTGGCGTAGAGCATTTCGTTTTTGGATATGACCATATTTTATTTATTGTTGGCCTGACATTAATCACGATATCCTTTCGACGCCTATTTTGGGTTGTTACTGCCTTTACCCTTGCACATAGTATTACTTTGGCTTTATCCGTTCTGGGGATTGTTCGTTTGCCCAGCGGCCCTGTTGAGGCGGTTATTGCGCTTTCCATTCTGTTTGTTGCTGTTGAGGTCGCCTTACCGCATGAACGCCGGTCTTACATTGCCGCTTATTATCCACAAGCGATTGCCTTTGGATTCGGCCTCATCCATGGGTTTGGGTTTTCCGGTGTCTTGCTCGATATTGGTCTGCCGCGCGGAGAAACGGCTTTAGCCTTGCTGCTGTTTAATGTAGGGCTTGAATTTGGACAGCTGATCATTATTGGATTGATTAGTTTGATGACAGCAATAGCGGCGCGGAATTTTTTGTATCAATATACCGAACAAGCGCGCGCCCTTACCGCCTTTGTGATCGGGTCTGTTGCGAGTTATTGGATGATTGAGCGGATCATCTCAATCATCGCTTAACCAAGACACGTGTTACGAAAATTTAGCTTCGCGTTTTTCAAGTTCGGCACGCACGGCCTCAACCTGATTGGGTGAGCCAATAATATCATCCTGAATAACGGATTCGAGCATGAGCATTTTTGCTGCTTCGCGATCTGCATGCTCATCAAATAAGCGCTTCATTCCGCGAATGGCATCCGGATTTTTATTGGCAATATGTGTGGCTGTTTCCATTGCTGCTGCCAGTGGATCATCACATATACGTGTAACAAATCCTGTTTCATAAGCCTCATCGGTTTCAAAGATGCGACCTGTCATCGCGAGTTCTTTCAGCTTATCTTCGCGCGCGAGGCGGGCCATAACGTGCGTTGTACCCATATCAGGAATAAGACCCCAGCGTATTTCCATGATTGAAAAGCGCGTTTGAGGTGCCGCGTAGCGCATATCTGCGCCGCAGAAGAGTTGAAACCCACCGCCTAAGGCTACGCCATGTGCTGCAGCAATAACGGGAACAGGAGATTCGCGCCATACCCATGATACATGTTGGGGGCGGTTGGTCAGACCATGTGTGCGCTCAGCGAGTGTTTGTGATTTTTTGGATGTAACGCCGCTATCGCCCTCGGACATTTTGGCAAAGTTAGACATATCAAGACCAGCACAAAAAGCACGCCCTTCACCTGATAAGACAGCAACGCGAACGTCTTTATCTGCTTTAAGTCTCTCGCCAGCGTCAATAATAGCGTCCATCATGGAATGATCGAGCGCATTCATTTTATCGCCGCGCGTTAAACAAATATGGGCAATATGGTTCTCGACTGTATAACTGACCCGGTCTGACATGATTTATCTTCCTATCGTTGCTGCATCTTAACTCCGAAGAGGTTAACCAGTTGAACAAAGCTTGTGAAGCCCTCAATTGTCGCATGAGTAAAGCTGTTTACGTGCGTTTATGAAATTTTCATAATGGGCCAGATAATCCTGGTTTGCGCTTTTTTCAGGCTCAATTTTTATTGCGCCAAGCATGCTCTGGCGCAATATATCTTGCTGAGAAGCTGCGCTTGCAATAAGGGCGGCGCCGTAAGCAGCGTCATAATATTGCGGCACATAGCAATGTTTTCCTAATATATTCGCTATTATTTGGCACCAAATAGCACTGCGCGTGCCCCCGCCAATAAGGGCAATATGCTCTTGCATGGTCTGCTCATTTATGAGGGTGTTTGGTAATGAAAGCCAAATATCTCGAAAAGCAAAGCCAACGCCTTCTAAAACTGCCCGCGCTATATCATTGCGATTGGTAGCGCGGGTCATCTGAGAAAAGCTTGCTGTTAGGTCGCTTTGCCAGAGTGGAGCGCGTTCACCATTCAGGTAAGGATGAAATTGCACACCATTGGCACCGATAGGTGCTTTGATCGCAGCCTCGAAGAATGAATCGATTGTTGAGTCAGAGAAAAAAATGTTCGCGGCCCAATCAATGGCGCTTGCGCATTGGTTCATGCCCGCTGCAAAATAATTATATGCTGGATCAAGGTGCGGATAACGCGAAATGGGTGGTGCGGGGGCGGCGGCTTGCGTTGTAATAGAGACGACCCCTGCCGAAGCTAATTTTAGACTCATGGCGCCTTGTTTTAGGGGGCCGCAACATAACCATTCTGCGCTTGTATCAATCGCGCCGATGGCGATGACGAGCTCTGGGGGTAATCCTAAATCTGCAGCGACTTTCGGGTTAATGGTGCCGGCTAGCTCATGATGGGGCACAATTTTGGGAAGTTGCTGGGGCGTAATATGTGCCTCTGCGCATAGGGCTTGGGACCACCCTTCTGTCCGATAGTCGCAGAGCATGGCTCCACATGCATCACTTGGGTCGGTCATGTGATCGCCTGTAAATTGGGCGCGCAACCAATCTTTAGCAAAATAAATCCGGTCAAATTTCAGTTCGGGTTCATGCTCATGTAGCCATATGAGTTGAGGCAGGGTCCAGGTTGGGTTGGCGCAATTGCCCGCGATCTCAGTGTCTATCCCAAGTTCAGTGAGGCGCTTGGCTTGGGCGCTGGCTCTTTGGTCATTCCATAAAATTGCAGGGCGCAGGGGCTCAGCTTTGGCATTGCATAAAACCGCAATATGGGCACCGGCAGTAATGCTCATGGCGCGCGCCTTTCGCAAGGCATTAGAGTGGTTTTGTTTAAGTGCTAAAAACCCATCTTGGACGGCTTTCCACCAGGCTGAAGGGTTTTGTTCTGCCCAACCTGGATGAGGGCTCTGTAAGGTCAATGGGATCCGTTCTTGAGCTATAAGGGTACCTACCTCATTTACAAGGACGATTTTGAGGGCGCTCAAGCCAAGATCTATACCGATAACGTTCATGGGCTTAATCTAAACTATCTATATGGCCAAAGCGATAGCTCAGAGGCTGTCTTTGGTTATCTTATGCTTTTTGTTGATTTATTCTCGGATCAATCTTGGCATGAGACATATAAAAAGAGGCGCCACTTGGGCGCCTCTCGTGATCGGTTATGAGCCAATCCTAATCGTTCGCGTGTCCGGGGACTGCGAAGGTTGCTCCACGTCCTGAAAACGCACTGGCTTGAACTCTTAAACCTATAATATCACTAGACAATGGATCACCTCCTTTCGGTTGTTGATAACAATATGACTTTATAATGATTTGTCTCAATGCCAAGTTAAGATTGTGTGAAACATATTTGAGATTATTGAACTTTTGCGTCATAGTTAGGCATCAACTATTTAAGGAATTGTAATGGCAAAGTATCAGATTTTCCCGGTGACCCCCTTTGAGCAGAATTGCACAATCTTCTGGCATGAGGAGACGATGCATGGCGGGATTGTTGATCCAGGTGGAGATATTGAGCGCATTGAGCAGTTTTTAAGCGATAATGGCATAACGCTTGAGAAAATTCTCGTCACACACGGTCATTTAGATCATGCCGGTGCTGTCGCCGCGCTGGCGCGGGCGCACGATATTCCGATTATTGGCCCGCATATTGACGATAAGTTTTGGATTGATGGTATGCCTGAACAAGCTCAAAAATATGGTTTTGATGCATCAGAAGCCTTTGACGCTGATGAATGGTTAACACATGGGAAAATAGTCGAAGTCGCTGGCATTTCTTTTGACGTCCTACATTGTCCCGGGCATACGCCTGGCCATGTTGTCTTTTTTCAGCGCGAAGATCGAATTGCGATGGTCGGCGATGTGCTATTTAAAGGCTCTGTTGGCCGCACTGATTTTCCCAAAGGCGATTATCAGCAACTGGTTAATTCGATCACGCAAAATTTGTGGCCATTGGGCGAAGATGTCACCTTTATTCCGGGGCACGGGCCCACATCTACCTTTGGTTTTGAGCGCAAAACAAATCCATTCGTGTCGGATATGGTGATTGGTTAATGGATTTTGCTCTGCACCCTCGGCTTGAGGCTGATTCTCTGGGTGTTTTATCCTTGGCTCAGTGCGATATTCGTTTGATCAATGATTCGCGATATCTATGGTTATTGGCTATTCCGCGTGTTGCGAATATTGTTGAGTGGCATGACTTACCAGCTGATATTGGGCGCGCTATTTTTGATGAGACGCGGTTGGTTTCCCTATGGGCAAAAGATTATGCTCGGGCTGATAAAATGAATATTGCAACCTTGGGCAACCAAGTTGCGCAACTGCATATCCACATCATTGCCAGGCACAAGACGGATGCAGCTTGGCCAAATCCGGTCTGGGGAGTGGGGCAAGCTTCTGCTTATGATGATGAATCGCGCGATAAGATTTTGCACGATTGTCGTTCTGGCCTCTCCGGGTAATCGGCATATATTATCAAAATGCCTGATCATATTGACCTATCTTCCTTTCCTGACCCTATGCGTGCGCTGATTATTGGTGCGCGCGGTGGTATTGGTGGCTCACTATACGCTGCTCTGAAAGATCACCCCTGCGTTGAAACTCTTGTGGGGACATCGCGTCGCGGTGAAGCAGGATTAATAGGTCTCGACTTATTGCATGAGGGTCAGATATCTGATGCTGCAAATCGTGTACGAGAAGCAGGGCCTTTTCATCTGATTGTAAACGCGACAGGATTTCTTCATGGTTCGGGTATTTTGCCCGAGAAGAAAATAGATGATCTTAACCAAGAGGCCCTTCAGGCTTTTTTTGCTATTAATACAATCGCGCCAGCTTTGCTGTATAAATATTTTCTTCCTTTATTATCGCGCGAGGGTAAGGCAGTGATGGCGCATTTGTCTGCACGTGTTGGCTCAATCTCAGATAACCATATTGGCGGTTGGTACGGTTACCGAGCGGCAAAAGCGGCACAAAATATGATCACCAAGACAGCGTCTATCGAAGCCCGCCGCAAATATAAAAATGCGATATTATTAGGCTTACACCCCGGAACTGTAGACACAGAGCTTTCGGCTCCATTTCAAGGAGCCGTCAGGTCTGATAAATTATTCACTGCTAATGTCGCGGCCCAGCATTTGCTCACGCAAATTAATAATGCAGAACTAGCGCAAAGCGGCCTCTGCCTTGCATGGGACGGAGCGCCTATACCGTTTTAGGCTTGCCCAGAAGGCAAGGCGGATGTGTTGGCGTCAGACACACCTTGAAGTGCATTGGTTAATAAATCCTCGGCGAGTTGAGCTGTAACAGTTGGGTCGGCTGCAATCATTCGAGCGCGAATTGCGATTGCCATTGTAAGGGCTTGGAGAACGTCACCATTTGACATTGTGTCGCGTCGGACCTCGCGAGAGACGGTTCCAAGAATATCGCCTAAAAGTTGGTGCACCCGTATCGGAGAATCGGTGGAGGCATGGAGTGGAAATTCAATATCAAATTTGTCGCCAGTATCGGTGACAGCCGTGAATGGAAGCAAGCGTGCCATAATGTGTTCTCTCATTTAATGGGGTTAATAAGTGTTTTGTTTGAGCCTTTATTGCGTGACTCTCGACAGCGCTGTGAACAATATTTAACGTCATCCCATGATTTCTCCCATTTTTTGCGCCACGCAAATGGCCGTTCGCAGGAGATGCAAATTTTTTGGGGTAGCTCAGACTTTCGTCGCATTTTCATAACATTAATTTGGGTTATTACATATTTTTTTCAAGTATTACTTCTAATCTACTTGAGTTTCATTGGTCCGTGACGCAAAATATGCGCAACAAAAAGAGGGTCTCTTCATGTCACTTAAAAATAAAGTTAGCTCCGGCGTGATACGCCTTTTTTTAAGCCCCCAAACAAGAAAGCTCTTGGGTTTATGGGCGCGCATAAAACGTCTTATAACTGGTGCGCCGTCGCAAGTTCATTTTTTTTACCAGCCAGATGATCCTTATAGCCATTTGCTGGCTCAGGTTTTGGTCGATTTTTCGTCACGGTATGATGTTAATCTCAGCTTCCATATTGTTGGCGCCCCCGATGACGATGTTGCGCCTGAGCGCGCCGCGCTAGAAGCCTATGGCCTTAAAGATGCCATTGCTATTGCGCCCTTTTATCATCTCGATTTTCCACAAAATGCTCGCTTACCCTCGGAAAAAACCATTTCCCTTGCTTATCGGGCGATTGCCGGTCATGAGCATGTGGGCGCTTTTTTAGTTGAAGTAGGTAAAGCTGTTTGGCGTGATGATGCTGCAGCATTAGAGATTATGTCTCTTGTCAGTGATAAAACCGCTCAAGAGCGCGTGGCCGCTGATACTGAATTTCGAAATGGAAAAGGACATTATTTGTCTGGCACGCTTTATTATGATGGCGATTGGTATTGGGGCGTTGATCGTTTTCCATATCTGGAGCAACGCTTAAGAGCGCAAAAACAACTCCACGCAGGTAGTAAACAGCTAGTGCATTTTCCAAAACGTCCGGAGTTTATGACAAAGCCGGCCAAACGTCGCCTCACGCTTGAGTTCTATCCATCACTGCGCTCGCCCTATACCTATTTGGCAATGCCAGAAATTATGGCCCTAGGTGAGGAATACCCGGTCGAGATTATTTGGCGCCCCGTTATGCCAATGGTTATGCGTGGTTTGCCTGTGCCACCGCGTAAGGGCCGTTATATTATTCAGGACGCAAAGCGCGAAGCCGATCGGATTGGTGTTCCTTTTGGCAATGTGTTTGACCCGGTTGGAAAACCAGTTTTGCGCGGATATTCTTTATATCCCTATGCCAAAAGCCAGGGTCGGGATAAGGAGTATTTATTTGCTTTTTGTCAGTTGGCCTGGTCAGAGGGTGTTGATGTTGGTCAAGAGTCGGGGCTTGCAAAAGCTATTGAGCGTGCGGGCTTAGACTGGAATGAGGCCAAAGCCTATTTAGATCAACCCGGATGGGAAGATGAGATTGAAGATAATAGACTGCAATTAATGGCGTCAGGCCTGTGGGGCGTGCCAAGCTTCCGCTTGCTTGGGCCGCGCGGCAAAGAGGTGTATGCCGGGTGGGGGCGTGATCGTATATGGCTTCTGGCCCATCGCATTCAAGAAGCTTTGAGTGAATGAATTTCGAGTACTTATTCGCCTCTGATGATTTTAGTTATGCGAATCCAGAAGATCGGCTCATAAAAAAAATTATTATTCGCTCTATTGAACGTATTAGTGGACAGCCGCACTTAAAACGCATGTATGAGGATTTTCGTCACGAACCCTCTAATGAGAGTTTTTGGGACGCTGCGATTGCTAAATTAGAGATCACACTTAAAGGCTATGGGTTGCCGCTTGAGGCTGTTCCTGCGGAAGGGCCGATAGTTTTTATTGCAAATCATCCTTATGGGATTTTGGATGGAATGGCGCTTTGCTGGCTTGCCCAAAAAACGCGACCTGATTTTAAAATTCTGATCAACAGTGCTTTATGCCGTGTTCCAGAACTCGCCGATTATGTGCTTCCCGTTGATTTTAGCCCAACCACACAAGCCTTGGAGACCAATTTAGCATCACGGCAAGCGGCGCGAAAACATCTTGAAGCAGGAAAAGCCTTGCTGGTTTTCCCTTCGGGTGCGATTGCAAATACGCCCGTCATATGGAAACGCAAAGCCGCTGAATGGGTATGGCAACCGCTTGCTGCCAAGCTCATTCGACAAACACACGCCAAAGTATTGCCGATCCATTTTTTCGGTCAAAATAGCTGGAAATTTCAGGTGGCCAGTCACATCCACCCAAATTTAAGGTTAGCCCTTGTTTTTAATGAGGTTTATCGGCGTCGTCAGTCAGATATTTCTTATTTTATCAGCGATGTGCTATCTGCGGAGGAATATGCGCAGTTTAGCGATGCCCGCCAGCTGATTAAGTTCTTACAAGCGCATAATGACGAAATTGCGCGCAGGGCGATGGACTTCGGTATAAGGTGATTTAATCACTAATTTTTAAACAGCTTTCCTTTATTTGGCTTGCAGTCGTGGCAAAATGTGCCAACATACAATCATATTATCAAAACGCTAGTGGAGGATTTTCTATGGATAATTGTCTTAAATTTTACATCGACGGGGCTTGGGTTGACCCTGTAGACCCAAAGCCATTTGATGTGATTAACCCCGCAAATGAGCAGGTTATTGGGCAAATTATGCTTGGTAACGCAACCGATGCGAATAAAGCCGTTGCTGCCGCAAAAAATGCTTTTGCGAGTTTCTCTCAAACAAGCGTCAAAGAACGACTTGATCTTCTTGATGCGATTATTGCAGCATATTCGGCGCGCGTTGATGAAGTTGCGGAAACAATCAGTAAAGAAATGGGCGCGCCAATGTGGCTTTCCAAAGCAGCTCAAGCGGCTATGGGTATTGCGCATCTTTCGAAAATTCGTGAAATTTTGGCAGACTATAAATTTGAGCGTCCACAAGGCTCAACCATGATTATCAAAGAGCCTGTGGGTGTTTGTGCGCTGATTACCCCATGGAATTGGCCGATCAATCAGATCGCTTGTAAGGTCGCGCCTGCACTTGCGGCTGGTTGTACAATGGTCTTGAAGCCTTCTGAAGTTGCGCCGTTAAATGCCGCTCTTTTTGCAGATATTTTGCATGAGGCAGGCGTACCAAAAGGTGTCTTTAACTTGGTTAATGGCGATGGACCTGGTGTTGGCGAGGTTATCTCGAGCCATCCTGATATTGACATGGTCTCCTTCACAGGTTCAACCCGTGCGGGCGTCTTGGTTGCTAAAGCAGCTGCCGATACAGTTAAGCGTGTTTGTCAAGAATTGGGCGGTAAGTCAGCTAATATTGTTCTTGATGACGCTGATTTTGAAAAATCTGTTGCACAGGGTGTTCAGGCCTGTTTCATGAATTCAGGTCAATCATGTAATGCGCCGACGCGCATGTTGGTGCCTGCTAAGCGCCATGATGAGGTTGTTGCGATTGCTAAAGCTGCAGCTGAAAAAGTGAAGGTGGGTGATCCAGGTGCACCTGATACAACGATTGGTCCAGTTGTCAGTGAAGTGCAATTTAACAAGATTCAAGGTCTTATTGAAAAGGCGATTGATGAAGGCACTGAATTGGTCACAGGTGGCCCAGGCAAACCAGAAGGTTTGAATGCTGGTTATTATGTCAAACCTACTATTTTTGCCAATGTCACTAATGATATGACGATTGCGCGGGAAGAAGTTTTTGGACCTGTTTTGTCTATCTTGAAATATGAAACTGAAGAAGAGGCAATCGCTATTGCCAATGACACAGTTTATGGTCTTTCAGGTTATGTGCAATCTGGTAGCGTCGAGCATGCCCGCGCTGTGGCATCTCAACTGCGTACAGGTAATGTACATCTTAATGGTGCCGGTCCAGATCTTGGCGCACCATTTGGTGGCTACAAACAGTCTGGTAATGGACGCGAGTGGGGTGAGTTTGGATTTGATGACTTCCTCGAAACCAAAGCTGTCCTCGGTTATGCAGCTGAGTAAGTCCTAGATAAAGAGATTGGCGGCGCTTCAGGCGCCGCCATTTTTAATTATGACCGACAAGATCACAGTGCATTACCAAGTCGTCGAGCAGATTGCGACGATCACGCTTGATAGACCTGAGGCGCGAAATGCGCTTAATAAAGCGACCCGTGATGCTTTAACAAAAGCCTTTGAGCGTTTTGCCGAAGATGACAATGCACTTGTTGCTATATTAACGGCGACTGGGGACAAGGTCTTTTGTGCGGGTGGCGACTTAAAAGAAATGTCTGACGTACAGCTCAAAATTCCGCCGCCTGATTTTATTCCCTATTGGAATAGGACCGTTCATACCGACAAGCCAGTTATTGTTGCCGTTAACGGGCATGCTTTTGCTGGTGGGTTTTTGCTTACCCAAATGTGTGATCTGTGCATTGCGGCTGAGAATGCGAGTTTTGCGATTACAGAAGCTAAAAGAGGGCGTGGTGCGCCTTGGGCTGGGCCATTGCCTTGGTTAATTCCGCCTCGTATCGCAATGGAGCTGTTAATAACGGCAGAACCCATATCGGCTGCGCGCGCATATGATATTGGGTTGGTTAATAAAGTGGTTCCCTTAAAAGATTTGCAGAGCGAAGCCATGCGCATGGCGCGCGGTATTGCTGAAAATGCGCCAATGTCTGTGCGTGCCGGTAAACGGATGGTTTATGCTGTCGCACAACAAGCTTGGGAGCAATCGCTGGACGTTGGAGAAGCTTTATTCGCGCCTGTCTATCATAGCGAAGACGCGCAAGAGGGGCCTTTGGCCTTTAAGGAAAAGAGACCTCCCAAATGGCAAGGGAAGTAGTTTAGCTTACGGGTGATTTGGGATATATGTTTTTTAAGCCAAACCCATGTTTAGAATTTAGTTCAGGCGCCAATAGACTTATCATGTGCGTTACAGATCCACTTGATTGATTAACATGTAGTTAAGATCAACGATGTTAGGAGTGACTATGCTTTCCAATCAATATCCCATGCTGCAATTTAATTTAGGCGAAGATATCAATATGATGCGCGATAGTTTGCGCACATTTGTCGCAAATGAACTGGCGCCCCGCGCGCACGAGATCGACCAGAAAGATGTTTTCCCCCGTGATCTATGGGTTGGTCTTGGCAATCTCGGAATGCACGGCATAACTGTTTCGGAAGAATATGGCGGCGTTGCCATGGGATATACCGCGCAAGCTATTGCACTTGAAGAGATTAGCCGTGCCTCGGCATCGGTTGGTTTGTCCTATGGCGCCCATGCTAATTTATGCGTTAATCAAATTTATCGTTGGGGGACTGATGCCCAAAAGCAGCGCTATCTTCCTAAGCTTGTATCGGGTGAGCATTTAGGTGCTCTTGCCATGTCTGAGCCCGGTGCGGGCTCTGATGTTGTCTCTATGAAACTGCGTGCCGAAAAAAAAGGTGATCATTTTATTTTGAATGGAACCAAGCTATGGATTACCAATGGACCCTCTGCCGATGTCCTTGTGGTTTATGCTAAAACCGACCCGAATGCTGGTTCGCGAGGCATTACAGCCTTTTTGATTGAAAAAAGCTTTAAAGGTTTTTCCTGTGCGCAGAAATTAGACAAATTGGGAATGCGCGGATCAGAAACTGGAGAATTGGTTTTTGATAATTGCGAGGTTCCTGAGGAGAATATTCTTGGAAACCTTAATCAAGGTGTGACTGTTTTAATGAGCGGCTTGGACTATGAGCGCGCTGTTCTGGCTGCGGGACCGATCGGTATTATGCAGGCCTGCCTTGATCTTGCGGCAGACTATGTTCATCAGCGCGAGCAATTTGGAAAAGCAATTGGTGAGTTCCAACTCGTTCAAGCTAAAATTGCTGATATGTATACGCGTCTGAGCGCCACAAGAGCTTATGTTTATGCGGTTAACCAAGCCTGCGATCGCGGAGAGACGACACGTAAGGATGCCGCTGCTGCCATCTTATTTGCCGCAGAGAATGCAACCCAATGTGCTTTAGATGCGATTCAATTATTGGGTGGGAGCGGGTATATTAACGATAATCCATGTGGGCGTTATTTGCGCGATGCCAAGCTCTATGAAATTGGAGCGGGAACCTCTGAAATTCGCCGTATGCTTATTGGCCGGGAATTATTCTCAGAGACTGCTTAGCACTCGATTTCGGTTCACGATACACCTTAGCCAAATGAGCCGATTAGGCAGAAGTAAGTTTTATTTCCTTAACTTTCGGCATTGAGCGACAGCGGCAAGCAATTCGCGGGCTATTTCTTCGGCTTCTTCAGGCTCGAAGTCCATTGGGATTTCCAAACGGTCATTGGCGACAAAAATGCGGACCATTCCTGTGTCTGTAGCGCCTATGCTAAGTTCGGCTTCGATATCTGAAGGGGTATTTATGCCCATTTGTCGTGTCTCCTAAATTATAATGTGAACCATTATAGCAGTTTTACGTTTATTCGTTATGAATTAGTTCGCCGGGCTTGAGTTTTTAGTGAAAGAACAGTAACTTCCGCCAGTAAGAATTTTTTCTCTTATTAGGCAGCCTTAGCTCAGTCGGTTAGAGCGCTAGATTGTGGATCTAGAGGTCCCCCGTTCGAACCGGGGAGGCTGTACCATTTCTCCTTATATTTTCTTCTATATTTAGTCTGTGAACATTGGTCGGCAACGGCGTGGCTTAACTTTTGGTTGCAAGGGTTAGAAAAGAGCATATGGCTTGCACTGCTCTGATAATTCTAATCATTATTTATGCGCGGCAATTTTCTTTTGCAATTCACCATGTTTCTCTGCTGTTAATGGAAACCTCCATGCGATCAAAATAGCAAAGAGGAAAAATAGAGCCGGCACAATTGTGTAAAGAATGCGTAACGCAAGAATTTCTTCTGCAGGGTTATCGGCAAGTTTTGTTGCGTCAAAATTGGTTAAAGAGAGCGCCCGGATTGCTAAGAATGTCCCAAGAGCTGTCGATATTTTACTGGTCATGCTGGCAAAGGCGATATAGGCCCCAGCGCGTGGTTTTCCTGTTTCAGCTGTTTCAATGTCGATCACATCTGCCAAGATTGCGATCGGTAAAAATTGTAATCCACCAAAGCAAGCGCCTTTCGCAATAAAGAATATGACGAAGAGTGTGTAGTCATCCCTTCCAAATCCAATATTAATAACTGAAATAATAGCAACGGTTATTAAGACCACCGAAAGCGCAATGTGCTTGCCAATTTTCTGACCCAACCAAAGCCAAAAAGGTACGGCCAGAAGTCCGGCTACGAAATATGCAAAGTAAAGCGTACCAACCCCGCCGGCTTCAATGACAGCCTTAATAAAGAATAGCGAGAGTGCGTTTCTAAACGCCTCGGCCATTACAATAATAAGGATTAAGCCAATCATCATGCGCATAGGCACATTGGCCCAAATGCGTTTGGAACTCTCGTTGAAGCTAATATCAATTTGCCCTGGCTTATTACCAGCTGGTTCTTTTACAAAAATGCAGAGTAAAGCGACAGTGATGGGGGCGCTAATGGCAATGGCAAGCGCCATGCCCTTCATGATGGCGCTCATTTCATTCTCGGGTTGTATATATTGTTCGACAATAAATGGAATGAAAGCCGCTATAAGCAAGCCGATTAATGTGAATTGTTCGCGCCATGCGGTGATGCGTGAACGCTCGTGGTAATCTGAGGATAGTTCAGCACCCCAAGCGCCATAAGGAACACCAATTAACGTGGTGCCTATATACATGCCGGCAATGCAAATTAATAAATACCATTGCGAGACATGAGCAGGTGGCACAAAAAGGCACCATATAGAAACCATAAGCACGGGCACGCCTAGAATAATAATTGGCCGGCGTCTGCCAATGCGTGTTTTAAGCCTATCTGAAACTATGCCAACGAGAGGATCGGTAATGACATCCGTAATCTTAGCCAGCAATAGCATTGTGGCAACAGATGCCAGCGAAAGCCCTATATGGCTTGCGTAGAATGCTGGGAGCCATATTGCGATTGGATAACCAACGAGCGCTAAGGGTAATGCTGTTGCGCCATAAATGGATAAAGTTGTTTTTGAAATTGCTTTAGACATTTAAATGTATTCCCTCACGGGGTGTAATATGACAGCGTTTACCTCTTACTGTCTAGCATTTCTAATTGATCATGCTGCCTTTAAGTGTCATTTCAAGCAGCTTATTCAGCGGCGTTTAAAGGGTGGTTGAGGATGGTTCGTGTGTTTTTCCAATCTGGAAGAAATCTATCCATAAAACCATAAAAGCGAGCATTATGTCCGCGTTCATATAAATGCGTGAGTTCGTGAACAAGCACATATTCTAAGCATTTGGGATGATGTTTGGCGAGTTCCGTATTTAACCTGATATGGCGTTCACTAATCATGCAGGTGCCCCATCGTGAGCGCATCGACTGATAAGATATTTTGGATACTGTTTTATTTGTTTGCTCTTGCCAATAGGGAAGCATGTCATTGATAGCGCGTTCCATTTCGCTGCGATACCATTTGGCTAAAATATCTCCGCAGCGTTTCTTTTCTTTTTCTTGCTCACTTAAGGGGACATATAAATGGGTCAGATCAAAGTAGACTTTCTGTTCTCTTGATGTCCTCTCAATTGTTTGGAGCGTAAGGGCACGGCCCCAAACAAAGTGGGTTGTCCCATCTTCAAATGAAAGCGGCGTTTTAGGGGTGACTACCTGCATTTTGGGGATTTGCTTTTGAAGCCAGCTTGTTTTACTCACCACAAACGCTTCAATCTCACGCATTGCAATACGAGTGGGTGCTGAAACATAGACCTTTTCACTGCCTTGGCGCAGGCGCATATTTATATTTCGCACGCGCTTGAATGTAATCTCCACAATAAAACCATTAATTAATTTGGTTTGAGGGGGACGAGTGGTTGTGGGGCGAGCGAACACGCAATCTCCTTAACTTTTTTAAAACGTTATGCGATTCGGGCCATGGGTTTAATCTTGGATGTGCTGTGCATTTTGTTCTGCAACACGTTCAGGTGCTCCGGCCAGAAACAAAGTTAGGCATGACAGAGTACTAATAGAACCAAGTATAATATACCCAATTTGATATCCGCCGAGAAAGTCATAGCTCGCTCCAAGAATAAGCGGACCAGCGGCAACGCCAAACATGACGAAGAATTGACTAAAACTAAGAAGTCTGGGGAATTCGGCAAGGCCAAATGCTTTGGCCAGCAATAATGGCTGTATCATCAAGATTAGGCCAATTGACCCCCCAAAAACAGCTGTTGCCAAGAGCACTTGCGGAGCTCCTGAAACAAAGGCAAATCCAAACATACTGAGCGCTTGAACAATATATACGCTCAGCGCCGTTATATGTAATCGCGTGTTATCCATAAAACGGCCGACGATGAGGCGCATTGAAAAGCTAAAAAGTGCCATGACGGACACAGTTATTGTCGCTGTTTCAAGGTCAGCCCGCTCAGTTGCGAGACGAAAAATATGAGCAATGCCGCCAACTTGGGCCACCATAGCAAGGATTGAGGATAAGCTCATGAATATAAAAAAACGTGTTCTGATTGCGTCCTTTAAGGGCATTCCCGTATTGCTAGGGCTGCTCATTGGATCTGCCTGATGGCCATCAGGTGCGAGACCCATGCTCTCAGGGTCAGGGCGAATTAAAAAAATTATGAGCGGTAAGATCGCGACTGCTGGGCCAATAAGAGACCATGATTGGGTGGCACTTATGCCGTTTTCGGCAAAGCTGCGAGCCATTATTGGCGTGATGAGCATGCCGCCAATCGAAAGACCAGATTGTGTAATTGCAAGCATGAAGGCCCGGTTTTTAACAAACCATCGTGCGATGAGGGTTGTAACGGGCAAAACCGAAATACAGGAAAACCCAATGCCTAAACATATAAAGAAAGCGAAAATGCGCGGTAATGTATTGGCAAGGGGAAGAAAATAAAGGGCGGCAATATAAATGAGGGCGCCGAATGTCATGACCCATCGAATATCATAACGCTGAATAAGGTTGGAGATCAAAATCCCGGTTATGCCAGACGAGAAAAAGAATACAGTACTTCCTGCGGAAATATCACTGACGCGAAAGTCATAGGTGCGCACCAGCGTATCGAGAAAAATAGATTGCGCGTAAAATGCGAAACCAGACGAAACCATTAAAGAATAGGATGCCGCAAAGACGACAAGCCAACTATATTTGGGCCAGCCGTATAAGAAACGTCCGCCTAAGAGACGTGAATTTGCCATTTTGTGTCCAATCTGAATTTAAGTTTCGCTTTGCTTTGGATAACCAATTTGCGCAAGCCTATTGGCGATGTCATCGAGAATTTGAGGGTCGTCAATGGTGGCGGGCATCGTCCATGCCTCGCCATTGGCTATTTTGCGTATGGTCCCGCGTAAGATTTTTCCTGATCGTGTTTTCGGGAGACGATCAACCCGCAAAATTAATTTAAACGCGGCTACAGGCCCAATTTCATTTCGAACCTTTGAGACGCAATCTTTTAAAATAATCTCCTCCGAGATTGTCACCCCATCGTTTAACACAATAAGGCCCAAGGGAATTTCACCTTTGAGTGCGTCATTGACACCAAGAACAGCGCATTCAGCAATATCAGGGTGTCCGGCAATAACCTCTTCAATGCCACCCGTTGATAAACGATGCCCAGCCACATTGATGATGTCATCTGTGCGCGACATAATATAGAGGTACCCTTCTTCATCAATGAAGCCTGCATCACCGGTTTTGTAGAAGCCCGGAAACTCATCGAGATAGGCGGCACTAAACCCTGCATCATTATTCCATAATGTAGGCAGGCAACCAGGGGGTAATGGTCTTTTGATGACGATTGAACCAATGTTACCAGGCGTCAATTCGCATTGGGTTTCATCAAGAATATGAACGGAGAAACCGGGCATTGGTTTTGCTGGTGAACCGTGTTTAATTGGTAAGAGTTCAATGCCAAGTGGATTGGCGCAAATTGGCCATCCCGTTTCAGTTTGCCACCAATTATCAATAACCGGCACTTTTAGGTGCTTTTCTGCCCATTGAATAGTCGCGGGGTCAACGCGTTCACCCGCCAAAAACAATGTTTTGAGCGACGTTAGATTGTAATCATTAAGTCGTTTTCCTTCAGGATCTTCTTTTTTAATAGCGCGAAATGCTGTTGGTGCGGTGAAGAGGGCATTGACTTTATGCGCTTCAATGACGCGCCAGAAAGCGCCTGCATCGGGCGTCCCAACGGGTTTGCCTTCATAAATAATTGAGCAGGCGCCGATGGCGAGTGGGGCATAGAGTATGTAGGAGTGGCCAACCACCCACCCCATATCGGAGGCGGCCCAAAACACATCATTTGGCCCAATATTATAGATGTTCTTTATCGACCATAGTAACGCAACCATATGCCCACCATTATCTCGGACCACGCCCTTTGGAATGCCTGTGGTTCCCGATGTATAAAGAATATAAAGGGGGTCTATGGCACTTACGCTAATACATGGCGGCCGATAGGCGCTTGCTTTTGCTCTTTGCTCCATCGTTATCCAGTCAAGATCACGTTCTGGTTTTAAGGTCGCGCTGAGCGTCTCTCGCTGGAACAATATGCAATGATCGGGTTGATGTTCGGCCATATCGATAGCGGCATCGAGTAATGGTTTATAGGCAATGACGCGTCCGGGCTCTATCCCGCAGGAGGCAGCTAGAATAAGTTTTGGTTTTGCGTCGTCAATGCGTGTTGCTAATTCATTAGCGGCAAATCCGCCAAAAACGATAGAGTGAACCGCACCGATGCGCGCACAGGCCAAAGCAGCAATAGCCGTTTCGAGAATCATCGGCATATAAATGATAACCCGATCACCTTTAACAATACCGACGTCTTCCATCATAGCGGCAACGCAAGAAACACGCTCTTGAAGTTCCAAAAAGGATAGGCTTTCTTGTTTTCCCGTCACAGGAGAATCGTAAATAAGCGCCGTTGCTTCGCCACGTCCGTTCTCCACATGGCGGTCAACACAATTATAACATGTGTTCAAGCTACCATCTGGATACCATCGGTCTTGGTTGTCAATTTGTTTGAATATAGTTTTGGGGTGCTCCATCCATGAAACAGCCTCTGCCTGTTTGGCCCAAAATTGTTCTTGATCATGCTGCCAATCCTCATAAACGTTCTGAAATTTCATCGGTGACGTCCCTTTGTGCAAACGCTGACAGCAATAGTCATATAAATTCGTCTAAGAACTATAATGGCTTCATCGGATATGGCCAAGCCTTGTTCGGGCTTCGTTTTATCGTGAATGGCAATTTCAAATATTACAATTATATGACAGTATTGTAACAAATAGACTGATTATGTTGCTTAATAGCAACGGTTGTTTTTTTCGATCCCCTCATCCCGCAGTATTCGCTATTTCATTATTGCAGATTGGCGAGAATTCAGACAAACCTCTTTCTGCGAGCTAGATTGTTCTAAAGATCTTCTTTATTGCGAATAAGTCGCAACTGAGTTATGTAAAGGAATGCGGCATAGGTCGTATTTGTAAATTTTATGAGGTTTTGTAATGAATAAACTATTGTTAACGACAGCAGCGATTGCATTGACTGCGTCCCCCGTTTTCGCAAGCGATATTAAAGTGAGCGTTGGTGGGTATTACACATCAATGTATTATAATGTTGATACCGATAATGGTGATTATGTTAACTCATCTTTTCAAGAAGATGCAGAAATCATCTTTAAAGGAAAAGGTGTTGCTGCTAACGGCATCGAATATGGTTTCCAGGTTCAACTTGAGGCCGCGTCAAATACGACTGCTGAGCAAGATCAAATTGACGAGCATTACATTTATGTAAAAGGTGGTTTTGGTAAAGTCATCGTTGGTGCTGAAAACTCAGCAGCCTATTTAATGCAAGTTTCTGCGCCAACTTTCCTTGCTTACAAAACATGGGATAATAATTTCGACACCTGGGGTGAAGTAGCAAAATATGAGAAGCCTCTCCATGACAATTATTCTGGCGATGCAAATAAAATAAGCTATATGTCACCTAAAGTGAACGGTCTTCAGCTAGGTGTATCATTTACCCCAAGCAACACATATTCAGGTGGTGCGGGCGTATCATTGGGCGATGCATTGTTGGCAAAAAGCGAGTCAAAATATGAAGATGTCTATTCATATGCAGTGACTTATGGCACCAAACTTGGTGGAGTTGATGTCAAAGCCTCTTACACATATGAAGAAGGTGATAAAGGCACAGCAAATGATGACGAGTCTTCAATTGGTCTTCAGTTGAAGTCAGGCAATTTTGCTATTGGTGGTAGCTATTTTGAAGCTGATGAAGCTAGCGGTAATGATTGGGAAATTTACCACTATGGTATTTCATATAAAATGGGCGCAACAACAATTGGCCTAGCCATTCAAGACCAAGAAGATGCTTCAGCTGCTAACACAAATAATGACACAACGATCACAGTCGTTGGTGGTAATACCAAGTTGATGGATGGCGTCGCTTTAACATATTCTTATGAAATGGTTGAGAGCGATGATACATCTAAAGGTGATAGTGAGTTCTTAGGTCTTGGCCTTGCGCTTAAGTTCTAAAGTTACTTTATAATTATCATATGAGTATTTATGGCGGGGCACATGATGCCCCGCCATTTTTTTGTCAAAACGCCAGTCAACCTATGGGTGTAATTTGGTAAATTCATTCGTTTGAGTTGGTGGTGTCGAGGCTATATATTGAATAGGTTCAAATGGCTGTGAACCATAGAATAATAAAAATAAGGTGCGTCGCAGCAACTCAGAGCAGTAACTCAAATTGTAAAGCGTGGTCATGTTTTTGTGGTTATGCCTCTGTGACGACATAATAAATCTGTACCGACATAATGAAGAAGAACCATAATGAATCTAACTCATGTCGTTAAACTCTCGTGTCGTTATATTCTTATGTCTTTAAAGTCTTATGTCTTTAAAGTCTTATGTC
>ENA-OUOG01002219-OUOG01002219.1-marine-metagenome-genome-assembly--contig:-NODE-2219-length-20621-cov-4.101489_pt1 | contig 20621 bp, 18 predicted proteins | sample MGYA00248635_ERZ508505 | MGnify/ENA primary metagenome ERZ508505 (study PRJEB26176, sample SAMN06267871) | marine metagenome | isolation source: Saanich Inlet, British Columbia, Canada | place: Pacific...
TTAGTAAATTTCCCGTAGATAAAAAGATGACAGATAAGACAGGTTGTTTAGTTGTTTGGGAAAGACCTGTAGCTAACCCTGAGTTTGGTGCTTATTACGCTTCTATTGACCCCGTATCAGAAGGCAAAGCTGAACATGTTGATAATATGATTTATACGCATTTTGGTAGAAAAAGAATAGGTGATGTTGAAATTGGAGATCTTATAACAAGTTCATCAGGTTCAATTACAACTGTAACAGGTGTATTTCCTCAAGGTATTAAAAAGTTATATAGAATATATTTCAGTGATGGTCATTCTGTATTAGTATGCGATGAACATTTGTGGAATGTAAAACTAAACGGAAGTACTAAAGGATTTATTACACTATCTACTAAAGACCTTATGGATAAAAATAAAAAAATATCTTATCAGGGAACCGGTAGAAATATAGAAAAAACTTATACAATAAATACTTTTATTAAAGATAATAATGGAAGAAACAAATGGTCTATTCCAATTATAGATAATCCTATATCTTTTTGTACAGTTAGAAGTAAAAACATTCAAATAGATCCTTATTTTTTAGGACTTCTTTTAGGTGATGGTGACTTATCTCAAAAAGGTATAAGATTTAGTTCTATAGATCAAGAAATAATAGATTATATTAAAAACATCTTACCAAAAAATGTATCTATTAAAAAAATAAAAAGTTCTAGTTGTGATTATAGAATTAGTATTGACACAGATAATAAAAATCCTATAACCAATATTCTTAAAAATTTAGGGTTACAAGGAAAAAGATCAGAATGTAAATTTATTCCTAATGCTTATAAATATTCAAATGTAGAAGATAGAGTTGCTTTATTACAAGGATTAATGGATACAGATGGTTCATGTACTAACCATGGTTCTGAATTTTATTCATCTTCTAAAAGATTGGCTTATGATGTAGTAGAACTTGTGCAGTCTTTAGGAGGAATAGCTAAAATTAGGATGAAAAAAACAACACATCTTGATTTATATATTGTAAGAGTATTATTACCAGCAGGAATATGCCCTTTCAAGTTATATAGAAAAAAAGTAAAATATAGTCCCTCCAAAGTATTTAGTAGATATATTACAGATATTAAATATGAAAAAGATGATGATGCTGTATGTATTTCAGTAGATGCTGAGGATCAACTATATGTTACAGAGCATGCTATTGTAACACATAATACAACTACATCTGATTCTTTATGTAGTATATTTGTATATAAAAATAGTGTTGAAATAAAAAGAGAAACGGCAAATGGTTTAGAACACTTTATTGAAAGAGATAAAATTGTTGCAGCTTGGTGTGGTAGATATGATGATATTAATAAAACACATGAGCAATTAGAATTAATTATAGAATGGTATAATGCTTGGACCCTTGTGGAGAATAACATATCTTTGTTTATACAACACATGATTGCAAAAAGAAAACAAAAATACCTTGTACCAAAACAACAAATTGCATTCTTAAAAGATTTAGGTTCTAACAAAACAGTATATCAAGAATACGGTTGGAAAAATACAGGAACATTGTTTAAAAACCATTTAATTTCTTATGCTATTGAGTTTATACGAGAAGAGATTGATCAAGAAACAGATCAAGATGGTAATGTTATAAGTAAAACATTAGGTGTTGAAAGAATACCAGATAAAATGTTACTAACTGAAATGCTTGCGTATTATCCAGGACTAAACGTAGATAGATTAGTATCCTTTGGAGCATTGATTGCTTTTGTAAGAATTCAACAAGCAAATAGAGGTTATTTAAAAAGAAGTGAATCAGATAGTAACAATTCTTTGGATAATTCAAAAAATTTGTATAAATTAAAGTATAGTCCGTTTAAAAATTTAGGAAGGAATAAAACTGTAACTGGAGGTCGTTTAAGAAAAAGATCTGCATATAAAAATTTAAAATAAAGTATGAAAGTATTTAATGCAATGCAATTAAAAAATGGTGCTAAAGCTGAAAGCGGCTATCAAGGAAGCACTAGTTTAACGCAGCCTATACAGTTTTTACCTGCATCAAAAAAAACAGGAAACTGGGCGGCTTGGAATTTAGATTGGTTAGAAGTACAAGGAATGAACTTCTTAAAAGAAAATTCTAGAAAGTTATTAAAGAATTATAAGCTTGCCAAAGGTATTATAGACAAAACTGATTACATAGTAGAGGAAGACAATGATTATAAAGATCTTGTTGATGTACTTACAAAAGAAGATGAGTCAGCATTAGAACTTAAATTTTATCCTATTATACCTAATGTTATTAACGTACTATCAGGTGAATTTTCCAAAAGATATAGTAAAGTTCAATTTAGAGCTGTAGATGATTTGTCTTACAATGAAATGCTTGAACAAAAAAGAGCAATGATAGAAGAAAACCTATTGACAGATGCTGCTAATAAAATGGCTATGCAGATGATGCAAATGGGTGCTGATATGAATGATCCAGAAGTTCAAAAAAGATTAAATCCTGAAAGCTTAAAAACTCTTCCTGAAATTGAAGACTTCTTTTCTAAAGATTATAGATCACTAGTTGAAGAGTGGGCAACTCATCAAACAAATGTAGATATTGAAAGATTTAAAATGCAAGAGCTAGAAGAAAGAGCATTCCGTGATATGCTTATTACTGATAGAGAATTTTGGCATTTTAGAATGATGGAAGATGACTATGATGTAGAATTATGGAATCCTGTTCTTACATTTTATCAAAAGTCTCCGGATACAAGATATATATCTCAATCTAATTACGCAGGTAAACTTGATTTAATGACCGTAGCTGACGTTATAGATAAATATGGATATCTTATGACAGAAAAACAATTAAAGTCATTACAAGAGATCCATCCGGCTACAGGAGGTCAATATCAATTGAACGGTTATCAAAATGATGGTACTTTTTATGATCCTAGTAAATCACATGAGTGGAATACAGGATCACCTAGTTTATCATACAGACAATTCTTAAGTAATAGTGGTGGTGGTAGAACTAATGGTGATGATATTGTAAGCGCAATACTCAATGAAGGAGAAGATGCACCTACGTGGAGTGAAACATCTTTAATGAGAGTTTCTACAATTTATTGGAAAACACAACGTAAAGTTGGACACCTTACTAAAGTAACAGAAGATGGGGAAACTATTCAAGAAATTATAGACGAAACATTTAGCATTACTGATAAACCTATATATGATAATTCCATATTCAAACAAAAAACAAAAGATAACCTTTTAATGGGTGAACATATTGATTGGATTTGGATTAATGAAACATGGGGTGGTGTAAAAATTGGACCTAATTTGCCAATGACTTGGAGAACTGATGTATCAGATAACATAAGTCCTATTTATTTAGGGATTAATAGAGATAAACCAGGCAGAATACCGTTTCAATTTAAAGGAGATACTTCATTATATGGTTCTAAACTACCTGTTGAAGGTAGGGTATTTTCTGACAGAAATACAAGATCAACTAGTTTAGTTGATTTAATGAAAGCATACCAAATTGGTTATAACATGGTTAATAATCAAATTGCTGACATATTAGTAGATGAGTTAGGTACTGTTATTATGTTTGATCAAAACGCATTACCAAGACATTCTATGGGTGAAGATTGGGGTAAAAATAATGTGGCTAAAGCATTTGTTGCAATGAAAGATTTTCAAATGTTACCATTGGATACTTCCATAACAAATACTGAAAATGCAACAAACTTTAATCATTACCAAACTCTTAACATGGAGCAGACTGGTAGATTGATGTCTAGAATACAATTGGCCAATTACTTTAAACAACAAGCATTTGATGCTATTGGTATTAATCCTCAAAGGTTAGGTGCACCAATAGGGCAAGAAACCGCAACGGGTGTAACACAAGCTTTAAATCAATCGTATGCTCAAACTGAAATTTATTTTACACAACATTCAGATCACTTAATGCCTAGAGTTCATCAAATGAGAACTGATTTAGCACAGTATTATAACAGTACTAAACCAAGTATTAGATTATCTTATACTACAAGCAATGCTGAAAAAGTTAATTTTACTATGGATGGTGTTGATTTATTATTGAGAGATTTTAATGTATTTGCAACAACTAAAACAAATCATAGATCTATTTTAGATCAATTAAAACAACTTGCTATTCAAAATAATACAAGTGGTGCTAGTATTTATGATCTTGGTAATATTATTAAAGCTGACTCTATTGCTGAAGTATCTGACATATTAAAAGATGCAGAAACTAAACAAGAACAATTAAGAACTCAAGAGTTACAGCAACAACGTGAAATGCAACAAGAGCAACTTAAAGCAAAAACTGAGGAAGCTCAAATGAAAATGCAAATGGAACTTAGTGAAAATGATAAGGACAGACAAAATGCATTAACTATTGCTGAAATTAGAGCTGCTGGTTATGGTGCTCAAAGTGATATAAATGAAAACAAAGTTAGTGACTTTGAAGATTCAATGGCTCAGATAAGACGTGACAATGAAAGACGTGAAGATTTTAATTTTAAAAGAGAACAGGCAATTGTAAAAAATAATATAGATACTGCCAAAATGGATATGGAAAGAGAGAGGTTAAATACTCAAAAAGAAGTTGCAGATAAACAATTACAAATTGCTAGAGAAAACAAAAACAAATACGATTTCAAAGCTAAAGATTCTAAAGATAAAAAGAAATAAATAATTAAATTAAGAGTGTTAAAAAATGATAGCTATATACTGCACAAAACAATAAAATTTTATAGCATTTCATAAGTTTATCTTTAAAATTCTTTTTATATTGTATATGTAAAGAGTAACTAATTACAAAACCAACAAAATTATGGAAGAGAATACAAATACTTTGGAAAGTAAAGTAGAAACAGTTGATATAGATTTAGATGAAATGTTTAACCCTGGTGTAGGCGCAGATAGTGTAACCTTACCAGAAGAAAATGCTAAACCATCTATATTCAGCAAACCAGGAAAAGAAGCAGATTTTTCTTTTACTGAAGAAAGTGAAAATACTGCAAAAGATGATTCTGATGCAGATAATAAAGAAAATGCAGATGGTGAAATTAAAAAACCAGAAGCTAAAAAAGAAGACAACAAAGCAGCAGGAAAAGAATTACTTGATGATTTGTTAGATGAAGATGAAGATGGGGAAGATTATGGAGTAGAAGAGAAAAAAGAAAAAAGAGGGAGAAAACCTATTTCTGGAATAAGTGATGTATTTAACAAACTTATAAAAGAAGATAAACTTGTTCCTTTTGATGATGATAAAGACTTAGCAGAATATACTGCTAAAGATTGGGAGGAACTTATTGAAGCTAACTTAGAAGAAAAAGCAAATCAAGTTAGAAGAGAAACTCCTAAACAGTTCTTTGAAAGTTTACCGGAAGAACTCCAAATTGCAGCACGTTATGTAGCAGATGGTGGTCAAGATTTAAAAGGGTTATTTTCAACACTTGCGCAAAGTGAAGAAAAAAAATCATTAGATATTACTAATGAATCACACCAAGAAACAATCATTAAAGACTATTTGCAAGCTACAGGTTACGGAAATGCTGAAGAGATTGCTGAAGAAATTGAAATTTGGAAAGACTTAGGAAAGCTTGAACAACAAGCTGCTAAATTCAAACCTAAGTTAGATAAAATGCAAGAAAAAATTGTTGCTCAAAAGTTAGAAGAACAACAAATGAGAAAGCAACAACAAGAACAAGCATCTCATCAATATATGGAGAACGTATATAATACACTTAAAGAAGGAAAATTAGGAGACGTAAAGCTTGATAAAAAAACACAAGCTATGTTATATAACGGTTTGGTTCAACCAAGCTACCCTTCAGTTAGTGGAAGAAATACAAACTTACTTGGTCATTTATTAGAAAAGTATCAATTTGTAGAACCAAATTACAATTTGATTTCAGAAGCATTATGGTTACTTTCTGATCCAGATGGATACAAATCTAAGATTATGGATAAAGGCGCTAGTAAAAGCGTTGAAAACACAGTAAGAAAATTAAAGACTGAACAAGCTAATTCCGGAGGATCATCTTTAGGTGTAGAAGCTGAAGAAAAATCAGCTGCACGTAAAGCATCAAAAAGAAAGATCCCAAGAAGTAATAATATTTTTAAGAGGTTTTAATAGAAACACAAACAAATAAATAATAACAAACAAAAAACAAGAAACAATTATGGCAACTCCTGTATTAAACAATGGAATTTTCCTAAGAGACACAAGCTACAAAGCAAGTTCTCATGTTGATTCTTACCACTTAACTCAAATGCTAGGTTCTGCTGAACCTATGGATATGGGGCCGGTAGACCTTTGGGCAATGACTCAAAAGGTTGAAATGCCTTTATACCAAATGGCATCTTTTGGTGGGAAGAACACAATCATGGTGGACAACGCACGTGGTGAGTACAAATGGCAAACTCCAATCGCTCAAGATCTACCTTTTATCGTAGGTGATATTGAAAGAGATAATTCTGCAAAAGGTATTGATGGTACTACCTTTAAAATTAAACTATCAAAAAGATCATTTGGTCACGGTGATATCATTACTTATGACAAATACAATGGTCTTGAACTTTATATTACTGCTGATGATATTATCCCAGCTGGTGATGGATTTATTTATACTGTACAGTTGGTAAATAACAACAGTGCTGTATCATTGGATAATGCTTACCTAGCTTCTGGAACTAAGTATTTCAGAAAAGGTTCTGCAAGAGGAGAGTACGGAGAAAGATTCTCTGACATTGAAACTGGATCTGGATTCCGTGAATTCTACAACTTTGTAGGAGGAGCTGAAGCTCACGTACATTATTCAATTTCTTCTAAAGCAGATTTGATGATCAAAGGTGGATTGAATGCTGACGGTACTGTACCAGTTACTGAAATCTGGAGAAACTTTGACAACAACAACGGTAATCCTTCTGTATCTTCTATTGAAGAGTTAGTTGCAGGAATGGGGAAAGCTGGAGCTAGAGATGCTTTTGAAAGCGGTAGACTATCTAGAACTTTCGTTACTAACCTTGAGGCAGCTCACTTGTCTAAGATTGCTAACGATATTGAAACTTACCTAATGTGGGGTAAAGGTGGTAGAGTAAAACAAGATGGACCAGACGATATCAGATTATCTGTAGGACTTTGGGCACAGTTGGATAACTCATTTAAGAGAGTATACAACAAGTCTTCATTTACTTTGGACATGTTCAAGTCTGAATTGTACAACTTCTACCAAGGTAAAGTTGAATTTAAAGGACCAGACCCACAAAGATCACTTGTTGTTCAAACAGGAATCGGAGGTATGCAGTTGATCAACAAAGCTATTGCTAATGAAGTATATGGTTCTGGATTAGTTCAAAATGCATCTGACATTGGTGCTGTGACAGGAAAAGGTATGGACCTTGATTTTGGTTTTGCTTACACAAGCTTTACTATTCCTTTCTTAGCAAATGTTAAGTTTGTATTGAACCCAGCGTTTGATAACTTGCACACTAATGATGTTGAGAATCCATTGATTGACGGAAGACCGTTGAGCTCTTACAGCTTCATCATTTTTGATGTAACTGACGAAGGTAATGATAACATTCACTTGTTGAAATTATCTTGGGATAATCAATTGAAATGGTTCTACCAAAACGGTACTATGGATTACATGGGAAGAACTCAAGGGTTCGCATCATCTGGAAACTTCAATGGATACAGAGTAATGATGTCTCAAACTATGCCAGCAGTATGGGTTAAAGATCCAACTAAAGTGTTAAAAATTGTAATGAGAAACCCAGTTACTGGAGGATCATTCTAAATTATACAGCAATTAAAGGGGGGATTTAAGTTCCCTCCTTTTTTGTTTTAACCTTTTAAATTTTAAAATTATGGCATTAGCAAAACTTAAACAAATAGCAGAGGATCCAATTTTAGCAGCAGCTCCTGCAGCAGAACATGGAATTCCTAAATTTGCTCACGTAAATGAATTAGTTGATTATATTAATACACTAGAAGCAACTGTTGCTGCATTGGCTGTTAGAGTTACTGCACTAGAAACACCTTAATATAAACTATTAAAGTTTGTTATTTAACTTAAATAACTTTTGCTGGTTTAGGCCAGCATTAGAAATATTAATAATAAATTGTACAAATTCTTGTACATTTAAGTAAACAAAACAAATTATTAATTAACAAAAACCAAAACAAAAATGAGTGATTACACAATTGTAGAAAAGTATCAACAAAGTAAAAGTAGAGCTGTTTCCATAAAGCCTTACTTTAACCCTAGTAAAGACAACATGGGTTTACAAAATTATGGAATGGCTCTTCATGATGGAGTTTACCATGAAGAAAGTTTAGCATGTTTAGAACTTAACGGAGTTAAACGTTATGTTACTGGATTAAATGAATTTGCTCCTGATGTAAAAATGTTACCTCCTGGAGAAAAAGAAGCTAAGATTAAACATATTAGAGCTACAGTTGCACAATTAGAAGCAGAACTTGCGTCTAATGTTATTGATATAAAGGATAAAGACTTTTGGAATAAAGTTACATTGCTTAAACCTGATAATGATAAATTCTGGTCAAGGATTAGTTTGAGGTGTGGTAATGATCCAGTATTTTTGGATCCAGATAAAGATCCTTATGATTTGATTAAACTAGAAGCAATTAACGCTGGTGGATTTTCAATTGTTGCAAGATCATTGAAAGATGCTAAAAAAGCAGTTAATGCACCTAAATTTTATTTAGATCAATTAGAAGAAACTATTAGTGAGAGAACAACATATACTAAACTTAGAAACAGAGCATTGGTTGAACTACAAAAACTTTATGATAAAGATATTACTAAGTTAATGTATGTAGCTAAAGCTGTTGATATTGATAGTGTTCAGTATACAAAGTCTACACCTAATGATATTATGTATGAAAATATGGATACATTTATTAATGGTGAAGGTACTGAAACAAATATGACAAGAGCCGCTGAAGGGTTTATTGAAGCATGTAAATCTTCAATGGAAGATCTAAAAATTAGAGCTTTAGTTAAAGATGCTTTGTTTTATAGATTTCTTGTATCAAAAGCTTCAGGTTGGATTGAATTAATTGATAGTTCTGAAAAATTAGGTAAAAGACCTTCTGAAGTAATGACCTATCTAAAAGACCCAAGTAATGAAGATACTTTATTAGGGTTACTTGCTAAAGTTGAACCGTATTGGAACGCTTAACATATAAATAATGAATAATCAAACTCTACAGATTAAATTAAAACAGAGGCTTAACAAACTTGCCAGCAATGACTATGATAACATAGAATGCTGGCAAATTGTTGAAGCATTTAACAAAGCTCAAGTTGAATGGGCCAGAAGACAACTACATGGTAATAATACGTACCGTGAAGGGGATGAAATGTCAAAAAGAAGAATAGATGATTTACAACTCTTATTAGAGGAAATAAACATAACAGGTACTACAACTACTGACTATTTTGAAAGCACAACAATTCCTGCAAATTACATGGAGTATAAAAGAATAACTGCTTATGCTACAAGTGAGTGCTGTCCTGAACCTAGATCAATGACTGTGTATTTAGCAGAAGAAGCTAATGTTGATTTGTTAATGAGAGATCCTTTAAAACGTCCTGATTATGATTGGGGTGAAACTTATTGTACATGGATAAATGATAAAGTAAGAGTTTATAAAAGAGATTTTGATATTACTACTGTAGCATTGACTTATTATAGACAACCAGTGCTTATTGAAATAGCAGGTTGTCAAAACCCATATGATGGAACCACAACTGCAACTGATGTAATATGTGAATTTAAAGATGACATAGTTGAATTGTTATTAGATGAAACAGCATCATTAATTGCAGGAGATACGGATAATTTTAATCAATATCAAATTAATCAGCAATCAGCTGAAAGAAATAATTAATTATGGACTCATATAAAAGACCTTTAAGGGTAAATAAACCTGTTGAAAAAGTAGGTATACCTAGATCTTCCGTTAAAGAATCTACAATGGAAAGATCATTAGAAATGAAAAAAGTAGATGCAATGACAGCAGATACTATTATAGAAATAATGAATGCTAGAACTAGTTTTCATAAATTACATTTACAAGTAACTGGGCCTGGTTCATATGCACAACATATAGCTCTTAATGAAATATATGATGCTTTGCCCGATTTAGCAGATACTATTGCTGAAGGATACCAAGGCGCTTGTGAAGTTATATTAGATTATCCTGAAAAAGCCCCTGTTACATTAACTAGTGTTGAAGGCGCTATAGAATACTTAAGAGAAATTTCATACAAAGTAAAAGAATTACAAGAGGTTATGCCTCATTCAGAAGTTGTTAATAATCTGGATCTTATTAAAGATGCAATTAATACAGCAAAATACAAATTATTATTTTTATCTTAATTTATTTTATTTAAATAATTTTTGTATATTATATATGTGCGCGTTGCACATTATTTATTTATAAACAAAAAACAAAAAAAAAATGGCTTATTTTAATCACGCTTTTTATAAAAGCTTTTTAGTAACAGATGCTAACGCATCTACTGGAACAGCTACTTCTGCATTGACTGCTGGTCAATTGGGGATTGTAAGTGCTAAAAGTTGGGAAACTGTAGATACAGCTTCTGCATTTGATTTACCTATGTATCACTTAGTACAAGGATCTTTACATGGAAAAGACACTATTGGTGGAAATAAATTTCACGGTGGATATGCTGAATCTGTAAAATCTAAAGGAATTAATCCTAAATACGTAAGTAAAATTTGGGGATCATCTTGTGAAACTGCTGTAGCAGCTACTGTTGCTGTAACACTTGCTTCTGATTGTCACCCATGTGGAGAAAATTTATTCTTAAGATTGGATGTAAAAGGTTCTCCTGCATTAAGATTTTTAAATCACAATGCATATGCAATTGGTGATTCTGCTGGAGATTCTGCAGCTGGAGATGTACCTGGTTTATGTTGTGTAGCTGGACAAACTCACATTGATCCTGCATTAGCAGCAGCTAAAATGGGTAAAATGATAATTGCTGATCCAATTACTGCACCTTTTGTTGCTGAAAAAGTTGGAGGTGGTGTAACTATTACAACTAGTGCTTCAGGTTCTCCTGTAACAGCTACATTCACAATTGAACAAGCTTTAGGTCTTGCTTCTTCTGGTAACTACACTCCTTCTACGGATCCTGTAACAGATGCTGTAAGTGTAACATTAAACCTTGTTGGTGCTTACGTTGGTACTAAATTTGGAGATTGTTCTTTTGACACAAGAGATTTCTTTGATAAAGAACCTGTACAATTGGTTGCATCTATGTTGGATGAAACTGGTAATCCATGTAATGATTGTGGTACTGTAGTAACTACTCCAGGAAAAATGGCACAAACTACTGGTGAACATGTTATAAGACAACTATTGTTGACTGAGCGTTACATGCAGTCTCCATATAACCAAGGTAATAAAGATTCTGCTCGTATCCGTGAGATTGAAGGATCTACTGAAATTACTGATGCTGTTGATCGTAGTGCAATGTACAAAACTTATTATGTACAACACAATGTACCAAGATTCAATAACCCAAGTGGTGTATTTGATAATGATCAATATGTATATGAGATCTTTGTAAAATGTGATGATACAACTACACAAGGTGAAGTTGAAAACATTTTAAATAGATTGTCATATGCTGCTGGTTTATATACTTCACCAGCTACCCCTCCTTATGCTATTGATGATATCATCTAATATTCAATAAATATAGAATAATGAAGGTGGGGGAGAAATCTCTCACCTTTTTTATTTTATAATCTCTAGTTTTTTTTGTATATTAATTATGTAATATACAATGAATTTTATAAATTAGTCACATGGCAGATAAACATATATTAAGTCTTGAGGTACCTACAGTAGCTAACTGTGAGGTTTTAACCATTAAAGATACTAGTCAATACAGCACAAAACTAAATGTAGATTGTGGTGAGTTGCTTATAACAACACCTGGTTTTAATAAAACCGCTTTAATTAAAGTAACTCCTGAATTTGATATAGTATTAAATGCTTGTTTATTAGGTGTGCAAACAACAAATTGTGGAACAACAAGAACAAGTTTAGCAGACGGTGTTTACGTTATTAGATATAGTGTTGCGCCAGTAGATAAAGTTTATGTTGAATACAACCATTTAAGAGTTACTAGTTTATTAAAACTTTACTATGAAACTTTATGTCACATTGATGTAAAAGATTGTGAACCTCATAGTGAAAGAAAAGATTTAATTGATGAAATGAAATATATTAAGACATTAATAGATGCAGCTGTTGCAAAAGTTGAATATTGCAGTAGTCCCACTGATGGAATGTCATTATATGAATATGCTAAAAAAAGATTACAAAAAATATCTTGTAAGACAGTAGGATGTTAAATTATTAAAAACCAAAAATTATGAATTGTACAAATTGCAAAAAAGCTTTTACTTGTGGATGTCAAAAAACAAAAGCATCTGATGGATCAACTATACACAAAACATGTGTTAAAGAATACGAAGCAAAACTTGCGTCAAAAAAATAAATATTAATGGATTCTGAATCAATTAAAATTATAGAAACAGAAAGGAAATTTGCTACTGCTGTTTACAAAAATTTCACGTCTTTACGTTATGGTTTAGAACCATGCTGTGAATTAGATATGGAAGCTGCAGTTATTAAAAAAGAATTATGCAATTGGGATGAGTTAGTAGCTCTTACTGCAAATGTCACAGGAACTTCTTCAGTATCTATTACAGAAATTCAAACTTGTGATATTACAACTGATACAACAGCTACAACATGGACAAGTGCTGATATTCAAGATCTATTAGATAGATTGGCAGTTATAGAAGCAACGGAAGATGAAAAAGATTTACATCTTGTTTATATTCAGTCGTCAGCAGCAACAGTTTGGACAATACAGCATAACTTAGGTAAAAATCCTTCTGTAAGAATAGAAGACGCAACAGGCGCTGATATTGTAGGTTTAATTGATTACGTAGACAATAATAATCTTGTTATAACTTTTGAAATAGCAATAGAAGGAACAGCTTATTTGAACTAACTTTAAAAAAATTAATTATGCCAATTAAATATGCAGTTTCTTTACAAACCTTAAATATAGATATGCAACAAAATGAATTACAGAATTCTGTAGTTCATAATGTTACAACAGCAACTAAGCCAACTTCACCTTCAACTGGTCAAATTATATTTAATACTGACACAGGTTTTGGTGAGTCTTGGGATGGTACACAATGGGTACCACATGCAGGAGTTCAAGGTACACAAGGTATTCAAGGTATTCAAGGAGTTATTGGTTTACAAGGAACTGTAGGTTCTCAAGGTGCCACAGGAACACAAGGTGCTGTAGGGGTGCAAGGAATTATAGGAGCCACTGGGGCACAAGGTGCAATAGGAGTACAAGGATCTGTTGGTGCAACTGGAGATACGGGAGCTCAAGGGGCAATAGGAGCTCAAGGAGCTATAGGTCTTACAGGAAGCCAAGGGGCCACTGGTACTCAAGGTACTCAAGGTATACAGGGTATCCAAGGTATTACAGGAACTCAAGGAATCCAAGGAATACAAGGAAGTGTTGGGGTTCAAGGTACAGATGGTTCATTCGGTGGTGCTACTTTTGATTATACATTTGATTCAACAACTACATCAACAGATCCAGGGCAAGGTAATGTAAGATTAAATAATTCAGTTCAAAACACTGCAACAGAACTTTATATAGATGATTTAGATGATAATGGTTCAGATATATCTACATTTCTTCAAACTATTGACAGCGTAACATCTAACATTAAAGGATATGTTAGACTTTCTAATAGAATTGATTCAAGTCAATATATATTATTTCAAATTTCAGATTTAACAGATAATACCGGATGGTGGACTGTTAATATTGTTAATCAAGCTTCTTCAGAATTTTCTCCATTTTCTAATGGTGAAGATGTAATAGCATCATTTGTAACTACAGGTGATAAAGGAGCTCAAGGAACGCAAGGTATAACCGGTGCCCAAGGTACAACCGGAGCTCAAGGTAGTATAGGAGCTCAAGGTGCAGATGGTATTATTGGTGCTCAAGGAGCTCAAGGAAGTGTAGGAGCCACAGGTTCTCAGGGTGCTATAGGAGCAACTGGAGCTCAAGGAGCTGTTGGAGCGCAAGGTGCAATTGGAGCTACCGGATCACAAGGTGCTACAGGTAGTCAAGGTACAACGGGTACGCAAGGTGCAGTTGGTGCACAAGGTACTCAAGGTACTGTTGGCCCACAAGGAACACAGGGAACACAAGGTATAATAGGTACTCAAGGAAGTACTGGAAGCCAAGGTAGCACGGGTGCCCAAGGAACACAGGGAACTACTGGTTCTCAAGGGACACAAGGTATCCAAGGTATTACTGGTTCTATTTCAGGTAGGGTTTATTACTTTAATGATTCTGTAACAGAAGTTGCTGGAATTAAACAATTAGGTGTAAGTCCAACTTCGAGTAGTGAAAATACAGTATTAGTATCAGCTATACAAAATACGGATACATTAGTTGAATCATATATTTCAGAACCGTTTGATTTTACAGTTATACCAGGTGGTACACAAAAATTCTTTTTATGGATGACTAAGCAGGATATAAATGCTGATTTAGAAGTCTATGTTAAATTATTTGTAACAGATAACTCAGGTACGGTTTTAGCAACAGCTGGAACATCACAAGCAGTAAATATCGGCTGGAATAATAATAATACAACACCAACCATAAATCAAACTGAAATTACTTTTTCTTCTACTTCTGTAGCAATTGGTCAAAGAATGAAAGTTGAAGTTTGGGCAACTAATCCTGAAAATCAAGATCATGATGTAACTTTATATACAGAAGGAACATCTCATTATTCATATGTAATAACTTCTGTTGGTGCTGCTGCAGGATTACAAGGTCCGCAGGGAATTCAAGGTTTACAAGGTATAACAGGGTCTCAAGGAACAACAGGTGCTCAAGGATTTACAGGAATTCAAGGAACAACCGGATTTCAAGGAGTTCAAGGAACACAAGGGATTACAGGAGCTACTGGCCCACAAGGAACAACAGGAGCTACGGGAGCTACTGGAGCAACAGGTGCTACGGGGGCTACCGGTGCACAAGGAGCAACAGGCGCTATAGGAGCAACAGGAGCGCAGGGTGCAACGGGGACTCAAGGAGCCACAGGTACAACAGGTGCTCAAGGGACTACGGGTACAACAGGTGCACAAGGTATACAAGGTATTCAAGGAGCTACGGGTGTATCACCTGGTGGTACAACTAACTATGTATCCAAATTTACTGGAGCAAATACATTAGGAAACTCACAAATATTTGATGATGGAACTAATGTTGGTATAGGAACAACATCACCTGCGACAAAGCTTGATGTTAATGGTGATCTGAAAATAGGTACGGGTGCTGGTTTTGATACAATATCAACTCCCGATGTAATTCTAGCTAGATTTAACACCTCAACATACGATTATACCTACGGTCCAATAATAGCCAACCCAGCTACATATGATCTTCTATTTCAAGGAGTGCATAATATACACTATGGGACCATAACTCCTGGATACATACCACTCCAAGCTAGTCTTGGAATGACTGATGGTCCTATCCAATCAGACTCTGGTAAAGTCTCCATAGGCTACCCAGCATTTGGTTCAATCCCGGAAGTTTTATCTGTACTAGGAAACGTATCAGCGTCTGGAAATTTTATAGCAGATGGGGATTTAATAATAACAGATGCAATTCTATCCAACCAATCAAACACAGACGTAGATACTGGAACAGAAACAGTAGCTGAAATAAGCTCAACAACATACACAGCAGCATTCTTTGATTATGTTATTAAAAATGGAAGTAACGTAAGAGCAGGAGTAGTATATGTTTGTCACGATGGCTCATCAAATGTAGAGTATGCCGAAACATCAACAAACGATTTAGGAGATACCTCAGATGTAACTTTATCAGCAGACATTTCAGGGGGAAATATAAGATTAAGAGCAACAACAACATCAGATAACTGGTCAATTAAATCACTAGTTAGAGGATTGTAAACATAAAATAAAATGACAACATTTACATGGACATTTCCAAAAGTACAAAGATCCGTAAGTTTAAACGGATTATCAAACGTAATTACAACGGTGTATTGGAGATATAGAGGTACAGATGATGACGGTACAACAGCAGAAATATATGGTGCTTTATCAGTTGGGGAACCAAATGTAGAAGATTTTACACCTTGGGATCAAGTAACAACAGCTGAGGTACAAACTTGGGTGGAAAATATTTTTAATCAAGATCCATTAGTTAATGATGAACAAGTTGATGGGGAAACACCTTTAACACAACTTGATATAATGCAAGAAACTATCCAACAAAAGATAGACTTGTTAAATAATCCAACAACAATTACAGAACCTTTAGTAGGATAATATGGCATTTCGCAGAGGACCAAATATGGTAATAGAAGGGTTAGTTCTTAAGATTGACGCAGCAAATCCTAAATCTTATCCGGGGAGTGGTAATACAGTATATGATATTAGTCCTTATGGTAATGTTAATGATTTAACAATTTCTAATTTCCCTTTTAATTCAACAGATAAATTATTTGAGTCAAATGGTAGCTCCAGCAATATGTACAGAAATGATGCTGGCTCAAATGAGGACTGGAACATAAACAAAACTGGTCAAATTAGTATAGAATTTATTCAAAAATATGATTCACTAACAAGAAGCTTAGATGGTGGTTGGACTTACGGGGATTTATTTGGAGGCTCTACAAATAACTCTTACCAGTGGGATTTTGGCAAATCGGGGAGTACTCTTTATTTTAGAGTACAAACTGGAGGTACTAACTATGGTGTTTCAATAAATACAAGTACAATAACATCAGGACAATTAAACCATATTGTGGGAACTTACAGCACTCTTAATGGTTCAATGAAGGTTTACGTTAATGGAACTTTAGTAGGCCAACTCACAACGCCAACGGGTTTAACTTTTCCTATCCCTCTTTTTAGAGAAAAATTAACGCAAAGTAGAGAAGGGCAATACTGTTTTTTAGGGGATTTGCAGACTTTAGGTATTTACAATAAAGAATTGACACAAGCGGAAGTGTTACAAAATTATAACGGATTAAAAGGAAGATTTAAAATATAATGTACACAGGACCACAAATAATAACAGACGGATTAGTAGCACAATTTGATGCCGCTAACCTTAAATCTTACCCAGGTAATGGTACTAACTGGAAAGATATTGTTGGTAACAATAATGGGGTATTAACTAATGGTCCAACCTATAGTAGTGATCAAAAAGGAAAACTAACATTTGATGGTACTAATGATTATGTAGATGGAGACCCAGCATCAAATTATATAACCAATACTTTAGGAATTACAGTAGCTTTATGGTGTAGACCAGATGCTGTTGGGGTTTATAAAAAGATAGTTACTACTGGTACCTCAGCTAGTGTTATTCAAGGTATTTATTTTTCTATGGGTAGTAGCCCATATAACACATATTTTGGGTTACAGTTAAGTGGTACGAATAGATCTGTAATATCAACAACAGATTTAAGTACAACAGAATTTAATTATTTAGTAGGAACATACAATGGTTCAACTATGAAATTATACCTAAACGATACACTACTCAACTCAGCAAACTACTCAGGAACAATAGGAACTGGTGGTGATTTAAGAATTTCAGGGTATTGGAATGGAAATGAAACTTGGGACGGAGATATAGCAACTTGTCAAATATATGATAGAGATTTGTCACTAGAAGAAGTACAACAAAATTATAATAACACAAAATCTAGATTCAAATAATATGAACAACAATAGAGAATATATGATATTTAACGTATCTGAAATAGATAACGTTGATTTTGAACAAGTACTAGAAACATCTAAAGAAACAGTAAGAAAATCTGTAGATGAAACAAAAACATTTGTAAAGTGGGAAGGTGCAACAGTACCACCAACAGTAGCAAGTTTAACTACAAAAGTAGGACCATACACTCATTCTGAGATTTTAACAATCTTAGATACTAGCGAATGGACTAACCCAATAGATCTTATCAACCCAGTATAACATGGCAACTAAGGGAGGTCTTAACATAGTTACAGATGGGTTAGTATTAGCACTAGATGCTGCTAATCCTAAGTCATATCCCGGAAGTGGTACTGCTTGGAATGATTTAGTAAATAGCAACAATCTTACACTAACTAATGGTGCCGTCTATATTCCTCAACAAAATGGAGGTATTTCTTTTGATGGTGTAAATGATTACGCAGCTACTACTAATTTTGGATTAAGCACAAATTTTACATATGAGGGATATTTCTACATATCCACAACTGATTCAGGGTATTCAGGGTTTTTTGGTAGCATGAATAGTCCTTCTGGATACAGTGGAGTAGGGAGTGGGTTTGTAGCTAGAATATCAAATACTGGAGAATTTCAAATGTACGCTAAAAATAATGGTGTTGGGAATGATGGGGATTATATATTTAATAGAGAAGGTAATTTTAGAAGTGAATATGCAGGTCAAAATATTCACATGGTTTATACCTACAACAACGGAAGTCATGTTTTATACTTAAATGGTGAACTTTTTTTACAAAATAGTACAGGACCAACTATTGGCTCTGTAGATCCGTCAAGTGCAAACTCCACACTCTACGTAGGTGCTTACACTTGGGGTATAACTTCTCAAACGTATTATCTAAAGGGTAGAAATTACAATTTTAAAGTATATAATAGAACTTTATCCCAAACCGAAGCTCAACAAAACTATAACGCAACAAAACAAAGATTTAAATAAAAATCACATATTTATAAATGTAACTTTTGGACAATGAAAAAAGGATAAAATTATGGCAAACGAATTTAAAGTAAAAAAAGGATTAATAATAGAAGGAGGCTTAACAGCAGGCTCTACTTTATTAGATGTACAAGGGACATCAGGTCAATTGTTTTCAGTAACTGATATTTTGATAGGTTCAATATTTTCAGTAAATGATATTTCAGGTATTCCATTATTAGATGTAAATTCTAATGGAACTGTAGTAGGCGGTGTTGCTACTGAAGTAACTACAGCTAAAATTCACGATGGAATTTCTTCAATTAGTGGAAATTTAAAAGATTGGAATTCAAACTATGTTTCAGGTGAAATAATAAAAAATCAAATATTAGGAGATTCTGTTTCTTATGGTCAATGTTTAGTATTAAGAACTGATACTGAATGGGTTAAAGCTGATCAAACTACGGAAACTAAAAGTACTGGAATGTTAGGGATAGCTTTACAGGCAGGTTCTTCATCTGATACTATATCTATTTTAATAAAAGGGTTTTATGAAACTGAATATATTGAAGATCCAGCATCTCTATCGGGTTCACCTTTATATATACAAGAAAGCACGGCAGGAAATGTATCTTCTACAATACCAACTACAGGTTTTGTTCGTTTAATAGGGTATCAATTTATTGATGAATCTAACAATGATAGTGGTATATCAATTGTAAGATTTGATCCTGATAATACTTGGGTAGAATTATAAGATTATGGCATCAGTAAACGGAATAAATACAACAAGCATAACTAATTGTTTAGGTGTTACCTTCGGGAATATAGCTAAGATGAGTGGGATAACATTAGCTGTTGTACCCTTAGTGGAAACTATATTTATCCCAGAAACCGAAGACTGGGTGAGAAGAGCGGGATCAACTGCAGTATCAGCTAACAACATTTATAAATCAAGCTTTGCAGGCAGTAGTTGGAATAATCAAGGGGGATTTTTACCTTTAGGTGAAGTCGCTCATGATTTTGATTTTAAATTTAGGTTCTATGATTTTAGTGGTAATTATGGGAGGGCAGCAATGTCTGGGATGGCATCTAACGGTTTTACCAACACTTATGTTTCCAACTACCCCCATGCATTTTATTATGTAGCTAACACCCTTTATGTTAGGGAAAATAACATTAACATTACTTCTTTTTCTGTAACATCTCCTAAAAGTACTTGGTTAAGGATAAGAAGAGTGGGGAGTGTGGTAGACTATTTAATGAATGATAGTGTCATACACACTTCTACTAATCCTTACACTGGAGCACTGGCTCCTCACTGTTTTACGAAAGTTGTAATGGGAGTGTATGGTTGTGAGATAACATACTACAAATAACACAAATAAAATAAAATGATAATTTTAAAATCAAAAAATACATTAAATATAACAAAAGGGAGTGGTGAAATATTAAACACTAACGTATACGCTTTATGTGAGTTTATTAAACAGAACAGTACCCACTTCACTTTTAGAGAAATGTACTACTACATAGAAGAAAGGCAAGAAGTAAACCCAAACGAAGCCGAAGATGAACCTGAATACATAACTACAGCATACGAAATCTTTCTACCAGAATCAAATGAAAGAAAAACAATACCTATAAAAGTAGAGGATTTTGGGGAAAACCCAACCCCCGAAGAGCAAGAGTATAATAACAATACTTTAGATTATCTATTCCAACAACACGGTT
>ENA-OUOG01002222-OUOG01002222.1-marine-metagenome-genome-assembly--contig:-NODE-2222-length-20605-cov-4.140101_pt1 | contig 20605 bp, 19 predicted proteins | sample MGYA00248635_ERZ508505 | MGnify/ENA primary metagenome ERZ508505 (study PRJEB26176, sample SAMN06267871) | marine metagenome | isolation source: Saanich Inlet, British Columbia, Canada | place: Pacific...
TTGAGGCCGTTCGTCCCGGAGCTACTTTGGGCGATATTGGTGCTGCGATTCAATCATATGCTGAAGCCGAGCGTATGTCTGTCGTGCGTGACTTTTGTGGCCATGGCTTGGGCCGTATCTTTCATGACGCCCCCAATATTTTGCATTATGGGCGTGCTGGCGAGGGGCTGGAGCTTCGTGAAGGCATGTTTTTTACGGTCGAACCAATGCTCAACCTCGGTAAGTCTGCAGTTAAAGTTTTAAACGATGGCTGGACTGCGGTTACACGCGATAGGTCGCTCTCTGCACAGTTTGAACATTCAGTTGGGGTAACTGCCACCGGCGTCGAAATTTTCACTCAATCGCTAGAAGGATTAGACACACCTCACCGCCCGAAAGATGACGCTTAAGCTTAAAACGCTGCACAAATCAAACTATGCGGTTAAACAATAAAAACAAAAATAAAATACGATGCCATTAGAAACACAAGAATATTCAAAAGGCCACAGAAACAGATTGCGAGAGCGCTTCTTAATGAGTGCCGGCATTGGCTTACATGATTATGAACTGCTTGAACTTATACTTTTTCGATCAATCCCTCGTCGCGACGTCAAGCCCTTGGCCAAAGACCTTATCCTAAAATTTGGCGACTTTTCTGGGGTATTGGGTGCCACTTATGATGGGCTCATGGATTGCGATCTTATTACGCAAAATATTGCCCTCGAAATAAAAATTATCGAAGCCGCAGCTCTTAAACTTGGGCACACCCGAATTATCAATAAAACGATCCTCGCGTCATGGGATGACTTAATTATTTATTGTCGTGCGAAAATGGTCGAAAAAACCACAGAAGAGTTCAATGTGGTGTTTTTAGATAAGAAGAACCAAGTCATCGCTTTTGAGACACTCGCCAAAGGAACCGTCGACCATGCACCGGTATACCCGCGTGAGGTCATGAAACGGGCGCTTCAACTCGATGCCTCGGCTCTTGTGCTCGTTCACAACCACCCAAGCGGTGATCCAACACCCAGCAAAGCCGATATAGACATGACCAGAAAAATTCAAGATATTTCAGCCAACTTATCCATTCGCCTGCATGACCACATCATAATTGGTAAGAAATCTGAGTTCAGCTTCAAAAACTTGGGGTTAATAGCCTAATTCGCACTCTAATTAGTGTCTGTTCGCTTTAATATGGGCGTAAAATCGGCTACAGCATGAGTATTGAGGAGATACTTATGATTCCACGCTATGCACGTCCCGAAATGACAGCTTTATGGGAAGCCGAAAGCCGGTTCTCAATCTGGTTAGAGATCGAAACGCATGCCATGGACGCCATGGTTAATTTGGGTATTGTGCCGGCCGATGCAGCAAAAGCTGTCCGCGATCGAGGTGGTTTCGATGTAGACCGCATTGATGAGATTGAACGCGAAGTAAAGCATGATGTTATTGCGTTTTTAACCAGCTTATCTGAGCATGTCGGACCCGAAGCCCGTTTTGTTCATCAAGGCATGACATCATCCGACGTTTTGGACACGTGCCTGAGCGTTCAACTCGTGCGTGCCGCTGACATTCTTCTGAAAGATCTCGATGAATTGCTTGCGGCGATAAAAAAACGTGCCTTTGAACATAAAATGACACCAACCATTGGGCGCAGCCATGGCATTCATGCCGAGCCGACAACATTTGGCCTAAAGCTGGCACAAGCCTATGCTGAATTTGAACGCAACAAGAAACGCTTGGAAATGGCGCGCGAAGACATCGCAACCTGTGCGATTTCAGGCGCCGTTGGTACATTTGCTAATATCGACCCCTCTGTTGAGGCACATGTGGCTGAAGCGATGGGGCTTAGTATTGAACCGGTTTCAACGCAGGTTATACCGCGCGACCGTCATGCTTTTTTCTTTGCTACTCTTGGTGTGGTCGCATCATCCGTTGAACGCCTGGCTGTTGAAGTAAGACACTTGCAACGAACCGAAGTGTTAGAGGCGGAGGAATATTTTTCTGAGGGACAAAAAGGCTCTTCTGCCATGCCGCATAAGCGCAACCCTGTTCTAACAGAAAACCTAACAGGTCTCGCGCGGCTTGTACGCGGCATGGCTTTGCCCGCGATGGAGAATGTGGCGCTCTGGCATGAGCGTGATATTTCTCACTCGTCGGTTGAACGGATGATCGGCCCCGATGCTACGATCACCCTCGATTTTGCAATCGCACGTCTTACAAATGTGGTTTCTAACTTGCTCATCTATCCTGAGCGTATGCAGGCCAACCTCGACCGGCTTGGCGGTCTTGTGCACTCTCAGCGCGTATTGCTTGCCCTCACACAAGCAGGCGTCAGCCGCGAGGACTCTTACCGCCTCGTGCAAAGAAATGCGATGCCTGTTTGGCGCGGCGAGGGTCACTTCCTGGACCTCTTAAAGGCTGATGATGACGTTATTTTATCTGACGCTGAACTCGAAAGTCTGTTTAATCTCGACTTCCACTTCAAGCATGTAGACACTGTTTTTAATCGCGTATTCGGGTCTGCGTAAAGCGCATCCCCTGAGGAGTTAGTCATGTCGAAACGTCGCCGCATATACGAAGGTAAAGCCAAGGTTTTATATGAAGGACCAGAACCTGGAACATTGGTTCAGTTTTTCAAAGATGACACGACAGCTTTTAACAATGAAAAGCATGACGTCATTGAGGGTAAGGGCGTCCTGAACAATCGGATCTCGGAACACATTTTCTTGAAACTAGCCGATATTGGCATCCCGACACATTTTATTAAAACCCTTAATATGCGCGAACAACTTGTGCGGGAAGTCGAGATTATTCCAATTGAAGTTGTCGTAAGAAATGTTGCGGCAGGATCAATTTCCAAACGCCTAGGCCTCACGGAGGGCGATGCCTTGCCGCGTTCGATCGTCGAGTATTATTACAAAAATGATGCACTTGGCGACCCCATGATAAGCGAGGAACATATCACGGCTTTTGGCTGGGCATCACCTCAGGAGCTGGATGAATTAATGTCGATGGCTTTGCGCATTAACGATTTCTTATGTGGTCTTTTCAGTGCCGTTGGCATTCGCTTGGTCGACTTTAAATTAGAATTTGGACGTTTATGGGAAGGCGAGACCATGCGCATTATTTTGGCGGATGAAATCAGCCCAGACGGCTGCCGCCTTTGGGACATGAAGTCTAATGATAAAATGGACAAAGATCGTTTCCGCCAAGACCTTGGCGGTTTGATGGATGCGTACCAAGAAGTCGCGCGCCGTCTAGGGGTTTATTCATCGATTGGGCATGACGGCAAGTCTGGCCCTGTTTTAGTAAATTGAGGAAAAGATGAGAGCTATTATTCGCATTACGCTTAAAAATGGTGTGCTTGACCCGCAAGGAAAGGCAATCGAATCTGCACTGGGACAACTTGGCTTTTCTGGGGTTGAAGAAGCTCGGCAAGGCAAGCTTATAGAACTCAAAGTTGCAGAGACCGATCCGGTAAAGGCTGAGGCTGAAATTGCTCAAATGTGTGAAAAGCTTCTCGCGAACACCGTGATTGAAAATTACACTATCGAACTTTTGGACACTTAATCCATGACCGCAACTGTAATCGTATTCCCTGGCTCCAATTGCGACCGCGATGTTGCTGTCTGTTTGGAAGCAGCCCTCGGCAAATCCCCTATTATGGCTTGGCATGGTGACCAACAATTACCCAAAAGTGACGCCATTATATTGCCCGGTGGGTTTTCTTATGGTGACTACCTTAGGGGAGGCTCTATCGCGGCGCAAAGCCCTATCATGCGGGAAGTTGTTGCTGCGGCTCACAAAGGAACACCTGTATTGGGAATCTGCAATGGATTTCAGATCCTGACAGAATGTGGTCTATTACCAGGCGTTCTTATGCGCAATAGCGGTCTTAAGTTTATTTGCCGCGACGTCGCCCTGACGGTCGGTAATACACAGACACCTTTCATGCATGGCTACACACGCGATCAGAAGATAACGATGCCAATTGCACATAATGAAGGCAATTACTTTGCGAGTGAAGATACATTGAATGAACTGTCCGACAATGACCGTATTGTCCTCAGCTATGATGGTGAGAGTCCCAATGGAGCCAGCCGAAATATCGCCGGTATTCGTAATGAAGCTGGAAATGTTGTGGGGATGATGCCACACCCTGAGCGCCTGGCTGAGGCAGCGCTAGGTGGGGAAGACGGACGAGCGATTTTTGATGGGTTAGCGACATTCTTAGCGCAGTAACGGATTAAACATGAACACTGAAAATAAGCCGAATAGCGAGCCAAATGACCTCGAGATCACCGACGCAGTGGTTGCCGAACATGGTCTCAAACCCGATGAATATGCACTAATTGTCGAGCATATGGGACGCACGCCCAATATGACTGAACTAGGGGTGTTTTCCGTGATGTGGTCGGAACATTGCTCGTATAAATCTTCTCGCAAATGGTTGGGTAAATTAAACACCAAGGCTGATCACGTTATTCAGGGTCCAGGCGAAAATGCTGGCGTTATTGATATTGGGGACGGTCTGGCCGCCATTTTTAAAATGGAAAGCCATAACCATCCGTCATTTATCGAGCCTTATCAGGGGGCCGCCACAGGTGTCGGAGGCATTATGCGCGACGTGTTCACCATGGGCGCACGCCCTGTCGCAAATATGAACGCCTTACGGTTTGGTGATCCGAGCCACCCGAAAACGCGTCATCTCGTCTCGGGTGTTGTTGCCGGCATTGGTGGATATGGAAATTGCATTGGCGTGCCGACTGTTGGCGGCGAAGTCAATTTCGATAAAAGTTATAATGGCAACATTCTTGTCAACGCGATGTGTGTTGGTATCGCCGATACCGATAAAATATTCTACGCCGCAGCCTCGGGTATAGGATCGCCCGTGGTTTATGTCGGCTCTAAAACCGGCCGTGACGGTATTCACGGTGCAACTATGGCATCAGCTGAATTTGATGATGCGTCTGACGAGAAACGTCCGACTGTCCAAGTTGGTGATCCATTCACCGAAAAACTTTTACTCGAAGCTTGTCTGGAATTAATGTCCTCTGACGCCATTGTCGCAATCCAAGACATGGGGGCTGCAGGTCTCACATCGTCTTCAGTCGAAATGGCATCTAAAGGGGATGTTGGCATTGAACTAGATCTTGATCAAGTGCCTTGCCGCGAAACGGCAATGACAGCTTATGAAATGCTTCTCTCGGAGAGCCAAGAACGTATGTTAATGGTTTTAAAGCCAGGCCGGGAAGCAGAAGCATCGGCTATTTTTGAACGTTGGGGCTTAGATTTTGCCGTTATCGGGGTTTTAACCGATACAAAGAGGATGATCATTAAGCATCAAGGGCATATTGTTGCTGACATGCCACTTGGCCCTCTTGCTGATGGCGCCCCATTATACTCTCGCCCTTACGAGCCTACGCCAAAACGCGCCACAATCGGCAAGAACGATATCGTTCATAAATTATCGATTAGTGACGTGCTGCGCAAAATGGTGGCATTGCCCGACCTGGCCAGCCGTCGTTGGATTTGGGAACAATATGACCATATGGTCATGGGCGATACAATTGCCCGGCCAGGGGGTGATGCGGCTCTAGTGCGTGTACACGGGACCCAGAAAGCACTCGCGATCGCGACAGACGTTACCCCGCGCTATTGTTATGCCGACCCCATTGAAGGTGGCCGGCAAGCTGTCTGTGAAACATGGCGAAATATTACAGCCACTGGAGCGCAACCCCTTGCCATTACCAATTGCCTGAACTTTGGGAACCCAGAGCGCCCAGAAATTATGGGCCAATTTGTGGGCTGCTTAGAGGGCATGAATGAGGCGAGCATCGCCCTTAATTACCCCGTCATTTCTGGCAATGTGTCGCTATACAATGAGACTAACGGCACGGGCATTCATCCTACGCCAGCAATAGGTGGCGTAGGTGTAATTAGTGATTATACGAAGGCTGTCAGTATCGCGCCGTCACAAGAAGGCTTAAGCCTTTATGTTATTGGAGAGACTAAAGGACATCTTGGATGTTCCATTTACTTGCGCGACATTATCGGCGCTGAAGAATTAGGCGCGCCACCACCTGTTAATGTTAACGAGGAAAAAGCAAATGGCGACTTTGTTCGTGACCTTATTCTAAAGGGCGATATCGACGCCGTACACGATGTTTCTGATGGTGGCTTGCTCTTAGCGCTTTGCGATATGGCGTTTGCGAGCCGCTTGGGTATTCGGATCAAGCTAAGTCCTGAAGACCCTCACGCCTTTTGGTTTGGGGAAGATCAGGCGCGTTATGTTGTGGCTGTTAAAAATGCTGCTGCATTTGAAGAAGCTGCGGCGAACTATAAAATAACAAAAATTGGCGAAACGGCTGCGGATACATTGACATTTTCCGATGGCGTTTCCATATCATTAGAAGAGTTGAGAACGCATAATGAAAAGTGGCTTCCTGACTTTATGAGCCAACGAACGGCTTAACCCTCTAAAGTAAGGTGTCAACATGGCAATGACAGAAATCGAACTCGAGACATTAATCCGCCAAGCCCTACCCGATGCTGAAATTGAAATTTCAGACCTAAGGGGTGATGGCGACCACTACGCCGCACGTGTGATCTCTCAGCAGTTTGTTGGCAAGACACGTGTGCAGCAGCACAAAATGGTTTATGATGCAATTAAAGGCGGTATGGGCGATGCCTTACACGCTCTAGCACTACAAACCGGAACCCCGACGTAAGTCTGTTTAGAAAGCGCAAAGAGTTAATCATGAGTGATATGAAAAGTTATATTCAAGACGAAGTGACGAATAATGAAGTTGTACTCTTTATGAAGGGAACACCTGTATTCCCTCAGTGCGGTTTCTCTGGTCAACTTGTTCAAATTTTGAGTCATCTCGGCGTTGCATTTAAGGGCGTTAATGTGCTCGAGAGCGATGACCTTAGACAGGGCATTAAAGATTTCTCAGATTGGCCGACAGTGCCACAGCTCTATGTAAAGGGCGAATTCGTAGGCGGTTGTGACATAGTCTCAGAAATGTTTGAGTTAGGCGAATTACGCGATTACTTAAGCGAAAAAGGTATCAGCTTCGCCAATTAAGACCTAATGCGCCGCATCACGTGCCCTTCCCGCATATATAGAGACCATAAAAAAGCCCGCCATTTGGCGGGCTTTTCTAATTCAGTCGACCCCGCATAAAGCGGGCCGCATCTAGTTTCTAGAATAAAATTCGACAACCAAGTTAGGCTCCATTTGAACCGGATATGGAACGTCAGAAAGTTTTGGAACACGTGTCAAAGAAACTGTTAACTTATTGTGGTCAACAGCCAAATAATCTGGAATGTCGCGCTCTGAGCTTTGTATTGCTTCTAAAACAATATTCAACGTGCGCGAACGCTCACGGATCTCAACAACGTCACCCGCACGCAAGCGGCGACTACCAATATTACAACGACGACCATTAACAAGCACATGGCCATGGTTAATGAATTGACGTGCTGCAAAGACTGTATTCACAAACTTTGCACGATAAACCAATGTATCTAAGCGCATCTCAAGCAAACCAATAAGGTTTTCAGATGTATCGCCTTTTACCCGTTGAGCTTCAGCATAAATGCCACGAAACTGCTTCTCCGTAATGTTACCGTAGTAACCTTTAAGCTTTTGTTTCGCGCGTAACTGTAGACCATAATCTGACAGTTTACCCTTACGACGTTGCCCATGCTGACCTGGTCCGTAATCACGGCGGTTTACAGGACTTTTTGGGCGCCCCCAAATGTTTTCACCAAGACGACGATCAATTTTATACTTCGTGCTAAGCCGCTTGCTCATGCGGTATCCCTATTCTCTAGTTTGTGAAAAGATGCCAAAGACACCCTTAGTTAGAACAGATTGGTCATCAACCCGCTCTTGTTTGCGCGGAGTATAGTCACAGGCCATATATTGTCAATTACCAAACCATAGGAAAAGCTATGATTTAGCTATCTTAGTGGCCTCCAGACCCAGACGTATTTTCGCTCTCACCTTTTGATATTTGGCCAACCCGTGCCCGAATTTCACCATTATCAACATCTCGCGGCCAACGTAGCATTGAATTAATCATACCCCGCAATGTCCGGACATCCTGCTCGGTCAATGTGGCCCTATGAAATAGGTTCCGTATATTGCGCATCATTGCTGGCTTTTTCTCTGGGGGTGCTAAGAAACCTGACGAGTCGAGCGCCGCTTCAAGATGCGAAAACATACCCAAAACCTCATCCTTGCTCGCAGGACGCGTGTCTGGGGTGGGCAGCGCCTCTGTCGCCGTTCTATCTGTGATCTTATATAACTCATAGCACATAAGAAGTACGGCTTGAGCCAAATTAAGCGATGAAAAAGCTGGGTTTAAAGGTACCCGGCATAGAATATCGGCTTTTGAGATGTCTTCATTGTCCAAACCCGTCCGCTCACAACCAAATAAAATTCCCGCCTTAGCACCCTCATGACTATCGCTCAGCTCAAATATGCGCTTTGCTACCTCCGATGGCGTTAAGACGGGTTTGACCATGTCCCGCGAACGCGCAGACGTGGCGACAACGAAAGATAAATCAGCAATTGCGTTATCCGTAGACGCATATTCACGGCGGTTCTCAATTAAAGCGTCAGCGCCTGCTGAAGCCTTAAACGCTCGCTCCAGCTGCCAGCCTGGCCGCGGCGTTACCAACCGCAAGTCCGTTAGGCCGAAGTTCAGCATGGCGCGAGCAACTGCCCCAATATTCTCACCTAATTGAGCACCAACAAGAATTATAGCCGGAGGCGCCGTATTATGGCCCTCACAATCACTTTTTTTTATCATTTTCTTCACTTAATTTAAGTGGCGGCTTTTATCAACAAGAACTATTTGCTATGAGTAAACGCGATTTAGGGAGAAAAGACTCAAAATGTCAAAAATCAAGGTAGAAAACCCAGTTGTAGAGCTAGATGGCGACGAAATGACGCGAATTATCTGGCAACTTATTAAAGACAAGCTAATACACCCTTACCTTGAGATCGACTTAAAGTATTACGATCTCGGTATTGAGAAACGCGACGAAACTGAAGATCAAATCACTATTGATGCGGCTGAAGCGATTAAGGAACACGGCGTTGGCGTAAAATGCGCAACAATTACGCCGGATGAAGACCGTGTTGAGGAATTTGGCCTCAAAAAAATGTGGCGTTCACCAAATGGTACTATTCGAAATATCCTTGGCGGTACTGTTTTCCGCGAACCAATTATTTGCCGTAACGTGCCGCGTCTTGTTCCTGGTTGGACGGACCCTATCGTGATCGGCCGTCACGCATTTGGAGACCAGTACCGCGCGACTGATTTTCTTGTTCCGGGAAAAGGCAAGCTCACCATGCGATGGGAAGCTGCCGATGGCAGTGATAGCCTTGAGTATGAAGTCTTTGACTTCCCTTCAAGTGGCGTTGCTATGAGCATGTATAATTTGGATGACTCTATTCGTGATTTTGCACGCGCTTGCATGCTTTACGGCCTTGATCGCAATTGGCCCGTTTATCTTTCTACTAAAAACACCATTCTAAAAGCCTATGATGGGCGTTTTAAGGATATTTTTGCGGAAGTTTATGAAAATGAGTTCGCGGATAAGTTTGCGGCACAGGGCATTACGTACGAGCATCGCCTCATTGATGACATGGTTGCATCGGCACTTAAATGGCCAGGTAAATTCGTATGGGCTTGTAAGAACTATGATGGCGACGTCCAATCAGACACGGTTGCCCAAGGCTTTGGCTCATTGGGCCTGATGACCTCGGTCTTGATGACACCCGATGGTAAAACTATGGAAGCAGAAGCTGCTCACGGAACAGTGACACGCCACTATAGAGCCCATCAAAAAGGTCAAGAGACCTCAACAAACTCAATTGCCTCAATCTTTGCCTGGACACGTGGCCTCGCCAAGCGTGCTGATTTAGATAACAATGAAGCATTAAAAGAGTTTGCCAAAACCATTGAGACTGTTTGTGTAAAAACAGTCGAGAGCGGCTATATGACCAAAGATCTGGCGCTATTGGTTGGCTCACAACAAAAATGGCTCAGCACGCAAGGGTTTATAGACAAAGTCGATGAAAACTTAAAACGCGCAATGGGAAAATAAGACAAATAACATCAATCAATCAAAAAAACAGACGCTTCACGCGTTTAGGTATTTGTGCGCTCAAACTTTATAAGTGACATTATAAGTGCCATTTAAGCCGTTAGTAGCAAACCTAAGCAGATAGCGCCGCCGCTATGGCTTCTATGGCTTCTGGCGCTGCCGCACCATTTGGGCCGCCGGCTTGCGCCATGTCAGGTCGTCCACCACCTCCCTTGCCACCAAGAGCCGCGGCACCAAGACGCACTAAATCAACCGCACTAAAGCGTTCGGACAGATCCGCGCTTACACCAACAGCGATGCCGGCTTTTCCATCCTCAATGCTAATAAAGACCACAATACCCGTTTTGATATGTTGCTTGCCCGCGTCAACTAAACCACGTAATTCACGCGCCGGAAGCCCTTCGATTACTTTTGCCATCACGGCAATGCCATTGACCTCTCGTATTGCTGCGTCAAAATCGCCTTCGGCACCGCCCATAGCTGCCTGCTTTTTAGCAGCAGCTAACTCACGTTCTAGGCGTTTACGCTCCTCGATCAATTTTTGAACACGCGAGACGACGTCCCCCTGCCCGACCTTTAATTCGTCTGCCAGTAAGCGAACAGTATCTTCCATATCATTAAAATAGGCGATCGCGCCAGCGCCTGTGCGCGCCTCAATACGCCGAATACCGGCTGCCACGGCGCTTTCTGATGTAATTGTAAAAACCCCGATGTCGCCCAAACGCGACACATGTGTGCCACCGCAAAGCTCTACCGAATAGCCAGAGCGCCCCTCAGCCACAGATTGATCGCCCATTGAGAGAACCCGCACTTCAGCACCATATTTCTCTCCAAACAAAGCCAAGGCACCAGCATTAATAGCCTCATCGGGCGTCATTAAGCGCGTTGTCACCTCACCATTACTACGCACCTGCTCATTCACGAGCTCTTCGACATTGCGCAAATCTTCCCCGCTAATTGGCTTTCCGTGACTAAAGTCAAAGCGAAGATAGCCATCTTGCACCAGAGAACCTTTTTGCGTGACATGAGGCCCAAGCACGCGCCTCAGAGCTTCATGCAATAAGTGCGTCGCAGAGTGATTAGATCGAATGGATTGCCGACGCGTGACATCGATGGACTGGTGAAGGCGGTCTCCAACTTTTACCCCGCCCTCCTCAATTTTGGCAAGCAACACATGCATATCCCCGAGCTTTTTTTGCGTGTCAGATACACTTAAGCGACCGCCATTGGCATTGATCGCCATGCCTGTGTCACCAGACTGTCCCCCGCTTTCGCCATAAAACGGCGTTTGGTTCATTACCAGAGCAACGTCTTCACCTGTCTCTGCACTATCTACGACCACCCCATTTTTTAAAAGCGCTAAAACATCGCCATCGGCCTCTGCGGATTGATAGCCAACAAATTCGGTGGCACCCGCTTGCTCGCGAATAGAAAACCAAACATCTTCTGTTGCCTGGGCGCCAGAACCGGCCCAATTGGCGCGCGCCTCAGAACGTTGGCGCTCCATCGCCGCATCAAAGCCAGCGAGATCAACCCCATAGCCGCGCTCACGAAGTGCATCTTGTGTGAGGTCAATGGGAAAACCGTATGTGTCATACAATTTAAAAGCGACGTCACCTGATAATTCTTTACCCTGCACATCGCTCAGGGCATCATCAAGAAGCCGGAGACCACGCGCGAGCGTCTCGCGGAACCTGTCTTCTTCTTGCCGCAAGGTCTCCGTTATCAGGGCGTCAGCCCTTTCAAGCTCAGGATACGCCTGCCCCATTTGAGCCTTTAGCGTCGGCACAAGTCGCCACATGAGCGGCGCGTCCGCACCTAGAATATGCGCATGACGCATTGCGCGGCGCATGATGCGCCGCAGCACATAGCCTCGCCCCTCATTGGAGGGCATAACACCATCTGCGATCAAAAAAGCCGCCGACCGCAAGTGGTCAGCAATGACACGATGGCTCATCTTAAAGGCACCATTGGCCGCTTGACCGGATATGTCAGCCGAAGCAGACGTTAATGCCTTGAACAGGTCCGTATCATAATTATCATGCTCACCTTGCAAAACGGCCGCAATCCGCTCTAACCCCATGCCCGTATCAATACACGGTTTAGGCAATGGTGTCCGCGTACCATCAGCGGCTTGCTCGTACTGCATGAATACAAGGTTCCATATTTCTATAAAGCGATCACCGTCTTCGTCCGGACTACCCGGAGGGCCACCTGGAATAGCCGCACCGTGGTCATAAAAGATTTCAGAACACGGCCCACAAGGCCCTGTATCACCCATAGACCAGAAGTTATCGCTCGTCGCGATCGAAATAATCCGCGCATCTTCCAAGCCGCCTATTTTCCGCCATAAACTGCGAGCATCTTCATCTTCGGCATAAACCGTCACAAGTAGCTTTTCCTGCGGTATGGCCAATTCATTGGTTAAAAACTGCCATGCATAATAAATGGCTTCTTCCTTGAAATAATCTCCAAAGGAAAAGTTACCCAGCATCTCGAAAAACGTATGATGGCGAGCCGTGTAACCAACATTATCGAGGTCATTATGCTTACCACCCGCACGCACACATTTTTGTGAGCTTGCCGCCCGCGCGTAAGGCGTTGCTTCTTGACCTGTGAAATAGTTTTTAAATGGGACCATGCCAGCATTCGTAAACAATAGCGTAGGATCATTCATCGGCACCAAAGGGCTCGATGGCACAATTGAGTGTCCGTTTTCCTCGAAATACGACAAAAACTGCCGACGAATATCTGCAAGACCCAAAGACATTTTAAACTCCAATTTAAGATGTTTTACCTTGCCCTCGCGCTTGTGCCAATCCTTTGTTTACCTTGCCCACCACAAAAAAGGCCGCATCCACAAGGATACGGCCTCAAATTTGATTTAGACTTTTGAAACTTAACCAGCAGCTTCCTCAGGTGGCGTGTCTTGACCTTCCGCCATAATGATTTCATCGCCAATCAGCGCTTCTTCATGCAATAGACCAGCCTCAGCTCTGACCTTAGCTTCGATTTCATCCGCCATATCCTTATTTTCTTTTAAGAATTTACGAACGTTCTCTTTACCTTGACCAATGCGCTGATCCCCGTAGCTATACCAACTACCCGACTTATCAACGACACCTGCCTTAACACCTAGGTCGATTAACTCGCCCATTTTGGAAATGCCTTCGCCATAGAGAATGTCGAATTCAACCACCCTAAACGGCGGCGCAACCTTATTTTTAACGACTTTCACGCGGGTTTGGTTGCCAATGACCTCATCACCATCCTTAATGGCGCCAATACGGCGAATATCTAAACGGCAAGATGCATAAAATTTAAGTGCATTTCCGCCTGTTGTCGTTTCCGGACTGCCGAACATGACACCAATTTTCATACGAATCTGGTTGATAAATACGACCATCGTGTTCGAACGTGAGATTGATGCCGTTAACTTGCGCAATGCTTGGCTCATGAGACGTGCCTGCAAACCCGGTAACGAATCGCCCATATCGCCTTCAATTTCAGCGCGCGGCGTTAGCGCTGCAACAGAATCGATGACCAGAACATCTACGGCGCCAGAGCGCACGAGCGTATCTGCAATTTCAAGTGCTTGCTCACCATTGTCAGGCTGCGAAATGAGCAACTCCTCAAGATCAACCCCCAGTTTTTTTGCATAACCGGGGTCCAGTGCGTGTTCTGCGTCAATAAAGCCGCAAACACCACCCGATTTCTGGGCCTCTGCGACCGTGTGCAAAGCTAGGGTTGTTTTACCCGAACTCTCTGGACCATAAATTTCGATAATCCGACCACGTGGCAGACCACCAATACCTAAAGCAATATCAAGCCCCAGTGAGCCTGTCGAAATAGATTCGATCTCGACAATAGCGTCAGGCCCGACCAATTTCATAATGGAGCCTTTGCCATAACTACGCTCAATTTGAGATAGAGCCGCCTCTAGAGCTTTTTTCTTGTCTTCGCTTTTCGTCATTAGTCCCACCACATTTCCTAGCATTTCGATATCCCCTTATTCCATAGCAGCCCTGCCGCTACAATAGCTCATTTGTACCTGTTTTGTTCTCGTTGTAAAGAATAAAATTCATTATTAGAAAAACGGCGGATTTTATATGGATTTTCGATTTCTGCTGGTGGCAATGAAGAAAGCGGCTACTCGTCTCGGTAAACGCGTTCTTTTTTCTCGTGGCGCTCTTGCGCCTCGACACTATAAGTCGCAACAGGGCGCGCATCTAAACGCTTGAGGCTAATCGGCTCACCTGTTTCTTCGCAATAGCCGTATGACTTATCCTCGATGCGCCGCAATGCCGCATCTATCTTATTAATCAATTTTCGCTGACGGTCACGTGTACGTAACTCTAACGTTTTCTCAGATTCTGCCGCGGCTCGGTCCCCATCATCGGGGTGTTGAACACTTTCGCTTTGCAGAACACTCACTGTTTCGCGGGTCTCGCGATAAATTTCTGTCTTCCAGTCCAATAACTTACGACGGAAGTATTCGCGCTGACGCGCATTCATAAACGGTTCATCATCGGATGGCCTGTAGTTTTTTGGGAGACGCGTTGCCATATTTTTCACCTCTAATTTCGGTTCTCCATAACTTGAGACGACCTAAAAATCAAGCATAGCTTGCATCCTTAAATCGCTGATATGTCAATTTCGTGGCAAAAAGCTTGAAGCCTAACGCGTGAACAGATAGTCTTTGGCCTTCATCACCCAGACGAACGGGCTTCACTAGGTATTTACCCATAGAGGAAATGTAGAGGATATAATGTCGCTAAAATTTACAGGCACTGAAAACTATATTGCTACCGAAGATTTACGCGTAGCCGTGAGCGCAGCTTTAACACTTGAACGCCCCTTGCTCATTAAAGGCGAGCCTGGCACAGGGAAAACAGTTCTTGCTGAAGAAGTATCAAAAGCCTTAAATATGCCTCTGATCACATGGCATGTTAAATCAACAACCAAGGCGCAACAGGGACTATATGAGTATGACGCAATCACACGTCTGCGCGATAGCCAATTGGGCGACGAACGCGTTAAAGACATTAAGAACTACATTAATAAAGGCAAATTATGGGAAGCCTTCTCTCATGAAGACCGCGTGGTATTGTTGATCGACGAAGTCGATAAAGCAGACATTGAATTTCCGAATGACCTATTGCAAGAACTTGATCGTATGGAGTTTTTTGTATACGAAACCGGCGAAACTATTAAAGCGGCTAAACGCCCACTCGTGATTATTACATCAAACAATGAAAAAGAACTTCCCGATGCTTTCTTGCGTCGTTGTTTCTTCCATTACATTTCTTTTCCAGATGCCGACACGATGAAAGAAATTGTCGACGTGCATTTCCCGAACATCAAGGACCGGTTGGTTAAAGAAGCGCTCAATACATTTTACGAAGTACGCGAGGTACCCGGTCTTAAGAAAAAGCCATCTACCTCTGAGCTTCTCGACTGGCTAAAACTCCTAATGAATGAAGATATTGATCCTGAAACATTGCGAGAAAAAGATAATGGAAAATTGATCCCGCCGCTTCACGGTGCTTTGATTAAAAACGAGCAAGACGTTCATCTTTTCGAACGCCTTGCTTTCTTAGCCCGTCGCGAGAGGAACTAGACATATGTTCGTCTCATTTTTCCATGAATTAAAGCAAGCCAATATTCCCGTTTCACTTCGGGAATATTTGAGCCTACTAGACGCACTCGATCATGACGTTATCGAGCGTAAGGTACTTGATTTTTACTACCTATCGCGTGCTGCACTTGTGAAAGATGAGAAAAACCTTGATAAATTCGACCGTGTTTTTGGTCATGTATTCAAAGGCCTTGAGAACCTTGAAGAAGGTGATATTGCGCAAATCCCAGAAGAATGGCTGCGCAGTATGACCGAGAAATATATGACCGAAGAAGAAAAGAAAGAGATTGAAGCGCTCGGCGGTTGGGAAAAAATTATGGAGGAGCTTAAAAAGCGCCTCGAAGAGCAAAAAGAACGTCACGAAGGAGGCTCGAAGTGGATTGGCACTGGCGGCACATCGCCGTTTGGCGCCGACGGCTATAACCCTGAAGGGGTTCGTATTGGGCAAAAAGAAAGCCGCCACAAGAAAGCTGTAAAAGTTTGGGATAAACGCGAGTTTAAAAACCTTGATGACAGCGTCGAGCTTGGCACGCGCAATATTAAAGTTGCGCTGCGCCGCCTGCGCAGATTTGCACGGGACGGAAACCCAGAAATACTCGACCTTGATGACACGATTAAATCCACCGCCAATTCCGGGTACCTTGATATCAAGCTGATCCCTGAACGCCGCAATAATGTTAAAGTTTTGGTGTTTTTCGACATTGGTGGATCGATGGATCCACACATTCGTTTATGTGAAGAATTATTTTCCGCCGCGCGCACAGAGTTTAAGAACTTAGAATATTTCTATTTCCACAACTGCCTATATGAAGGCGTGTGGCGCGACAATAGTCGGCGCTTTAGTGAGAAAATGGATACGTGGGATATTCTCCATAAATATTCATCCGACTATAAGGTCATCTTTGTCGGCGATGCGGCTATGAGCCCCTATGAAATTACATATGCAGGCGGTTCTGTCGAACACTGGAACGAAGAGGCCGGTGGTGTATGGCTACAGAGGGTTACCGAAATTTATGAGAATGTTATTTGGCTTAATCCAACAGGCGAACGCTACTGGGAACACACCCCAAGTCTGCAAATTATCAAACAAATATTTAACGACAGAATGTTCCCGCTGACACTTGGCGGCCTAGATAACGCTATGCGCGAACTTGGGCGTTAAGCGCTTCTTACCTTAAACCGTTCTCTAACTGTTTTAGTCAAAATACGGGTCAATAACCGACATCCCTGCCCGCTTATTTCAGCCCAGCACAGAAACTTTGAATGCGCTTACATGCACTGTTCAAATTTTCATCCGAGGTTGCATAGCTAATTCTAAAAAAGGGCGAAAGACCAAATGCAGCGCCATGAACAACAGCGACACCCTCGGCTTCAAGCAATGCAGTGGCGAAACTCTCATCATCGGTAATAACAGTGCCATCGGGTGTCGATTTACCGATACATCCCGCGCAAGAAGGATACACATAAAAAGCCCCCTCTGGGGTTGCGCATGTAATGCCCACTGCTTGGTTAAGCATATCGACAACCATATCACGGCGCGCTTTAAAAACATCATTACGCTCGGCAATAAAATCTTGCGGGCCGTTTAATGCTTCAACAGCAGCCCACTGGCTTATCGACGTCGGGTTGGAAGTGGACTGCGATTGAATCTTTGTCATGGCACTAATCAGATTAGCTGGCCCTGCGGCATAACCAATCCGCCAACCCGTCATTGCATAGGCCTTGGACACACCGTTCATTGTAAGCGTGCGTTCATATAATTTAGGCTCAACTTCAACAGGAGTTGCAAATTTAAAGTCACCGTAAGTAAGGTGCTCATACATATCATCGGTCAGCACCCATACATGCGGGTGATTTAACAACACATCGGTCAGTGCCTTTAATTCTTGAGCGTTATAAGCCGCGCCTGTTGGATTAGAGGGCGAGTTAAAAATGAACCATTTGGTTTTTGCCGTAATCGCTGCAGCCAGCTCATCTGCCTGAAGCTTAAAACCGTTTTCAGCTTTTGCTTCGACAACAACAGGTGTGCCGCCCGCTAAATTAACAATATCGGGGTAAGAAACCCAATAAGGTGCGGGAATAATAACTTCATCGCCTGGGTTTAAGGTTGCCATCATTGCGTTATAAATAATGGGCTTACCACCTGGTGAAACGAAGCACTGCGATGGCTCATAGGAGATATTATTCTCACGCTTGAACTTATCGGCAATCGCCTTCTTTAATTCTGGAATACCGCCAACATCGGTATATTTAGTTTCGCCTCGGTTAATTGCCTCTACTGCAGCCTGCTTAATATTTTCAGGTGTATCAAAATCCGGCTCACCAGCCCCAAGTCCGATAACGTCACGGCCCGCAGCTTTTAGCTGACGTGCTTTTTGAGTTACCGCAATCGTGGCTGACGGATGAACACGTGAAAGACTATCTGCAATAAATGACATGTCATTAACCTCTTGTTGAATGAGCCGAGACACTAACATTTGAGCTGCCTTGTCTCAACTCATTTCCTGATAAAATATAGCAAAATAGGTCTCTATGATCTTATTTCTTGATTGCCACAAACTGATAGCGATTAAGTGAGAAAAAGAACTCGCCTCGATCTTTGAGCTTTTCTTGCTCTAATACAAAAGCATTAATTTCATCATCACTTATAATATTCTTGTTGCCGTTACGACGAACATAGTCAACCATTGCCGGCCACATATAACCGGCATAGCTGTGGGGTTGCCAGCCAACGCGCAACATAGGAATAATAGCAGTATCGACGAGATTGAAACCTGCTGCTTTTAACAGCGGCGGAAGCTTTGATGGTAAAAACGGATCGACAAGGTGCTTATCCCATTCACGAAAGAAACGCTCCATACGGCCATGATCTTTCGTATTCATGACAACACTATCCCAATCTGTGTCAACGATAATGCAGCGCCCCCCTGGCTTCAAAACGCGCGCAAAACTCGAAAGAGCCTCATCAACGCCCAAAACATATTCAAGAACTTGCGTCGACACGACAGCGTCAAAATAATCAGGTTCGAAATCGAGATGCTTAGCGTCCATAATAGCCGAACTTGCATGTGGAATATTGGCAACCCGGGTCGCAGCCATTTTAACCATGGCTTCAGATACATCTATGCCAACAGCACGGCCCGCAGACCCAACAAGGCTTGCAATATCTTGCAATAGCAAACCGGGGCCCGCTCCTACATCGAGTACTTTATCCTCAAGCTTGGGAGCAAGCGCTGCAATCGTTCGTGCACGTTGTGAAACAACATCAGATGTTTGATACATCAGATCAACCGAGCGCGCACGCTCTGCATCAAATTCTATAACACCTGACACGCTTGTCTCCCTGTATGCCTCAGACCAATTTATGTAGCGGACGTTAACAGCTTTTCGACATGCCAACGAGCTAAAAATCCGAAAATAATCAATTCGATGAGGCTTTTTATAGGTTCGCGATACGGATTGCTCATTGGATGGCCTTCATCGGGCACCATCATGAAAGTACCTTCCATAGCCATGCCAGCTTTGTCATCGCTCATCATGCCGTCACTCATCATGTGCTTTTGCATCATCCCGTCTTGCATCATCCCGTCTTGCATCATCCCGTCTTGCATCATGTCTTGCATCATGTATTCCATCATTTTTTTATTATGCGCCATTTCAACGGCACTCATGGGGAATACAGCATCCACTAAATTATCGGAGACACTCACCAATGCGTGAGCCGCAACAAATAAACTTACGATGCCGACAACTGCAAAGTACGCGGCCTGAATCATATTTTTAGACATTTGAATTTTCCTTATTATTATTCTTATAATTTATCTTAATTCGCCCTAAATCCCTGCGTAAGTCATTAAAACACAGGAAACTATATGACGTTTAAAAAGCCTAACATTCAATCACATTAATGTATATAGTATTGCTATGCCTTCATCTCTCCATAACCCACTTCTGGCGCCCATACCTGAACCAGGCTTGACCAAAGCTCAACTTGGAAAGTTCTCACCCCAACGCGTTGAAAGGCCTAATAAATTAGAAGGTGGAAAACCGTTTAAATTCGTATCACCATTTTCACCCGCGGGTGATCAGCCAAAAGCAATTGAAGAATTATTAGAGGGCATAAAAGCAAATGAGCGTGATCAAGTCTTGCTTGGCGTTACTGGGTCTGGAAAAACTTTTACCATGGCGCAAACGATTGCACGCACTGGTCGACCGGCCCTCATTTTAGCGCCAAATAAAACACTGGCGGCGCAGCTCTATGGCGAATTTAAAAGCTTCTTCCCTGAAAACGCTGTGGAGTATTTTGTTTCTTACTATGATTATTACCAACCAGAGGCCTATGTTGCGCGCTCTGATACATATATTGAAAAAGAAAGTAATATTAATGAACAAATAGACCGAATGCGCCATGCGGCAACGCGAGCCCTGCTTGAACGAGATGACGTCATTATCGTCGCCTCCGTATCGTGCATTTACGGCATCGGCTCTGTTGAGAGCTATACATCAATGACATTTGAAATCACGCGCGGTATGACATTACCGCGCAATCAACTTCTGAGTGATCTTGTGGCTTTACAGTATCGGCGCAACGATATGGGTTTCTCGCGTGGCGAGTTTCGGGTGCGCGGCGACACGATCGAACTCTTTCCAGCGCATTATGAAGACCGGGCGTGGCGTATCGAACTATTTGGCGACGAGGTCGATAATCTAACTGAAATTGACCCCTTAACCGGCGAGAAAAAAAGCACTCTAGAGCATGTCCGTGTTTATGCTAACTCTCACCACGTAACCCCTGGCCCCACACTTAAACAAGCCGCAGAGCAAATTCGCAAAGACTTAAAAATAAGAATAGATCGG
>ENA-OUOG01002223-OUOG01002223.1-marine-metagenome-genome-assembly--contig:-NODE-2223-length-20602-cov-5.769208_pt1 | contig 20602 bp, 13 predicted proteins | sample MGYA00248635_ERZ508505 | MGnify/ENA primary metagenome ERZ508505 (study PRJEB26176, sample SAMN06267871) | marine metagenome | isolation source: Saanich Inlet, British Columbia, Canada | place: Pacific...
AGAAGGCGTCTTCTGTCGTGTCGGTCTCCGCGGCGGCGTACGCGCGCGTGGCGACGGCGATGGCGTGAGGGAGACGCGGCGCGTTCGCGAAGCGACGGAGGCGAGGCTGTCGAGCGAAAAAACCCGATTGAGCCTGAACCTGCAGTGGAAACCTGCTCCACGGATCGGGCCCTCGACCTGAGCTTCGGCAGATTCGTTCCCACGTTCCACGTCACGCCTTCGGATTTTCCCTTCCACGTAGAAAGCTCTCCGATTTTTTTCTCGAGATCAGACTGTTTGCCCATAGAGCCCGGTCGATGAGTTCAACACCAAAAAAAATCTTTTCTTCGCGCGAGTTTCTGCGTTGTTCACTTTCTCGCGACTCGACCTCGTCGTCAGGTCTCTTCGCTTCGAAAGGTTGCGCCTCCGCAGTCTCGCGGCGCGCGAACACGGCAGCCCGGAGTCGAGCCGAGCGGCTGCGCGGCGCGCTCGCGCGTTTTCCCTTCGTCTGCGGACGCCTCGCGCGTACTCTCGGGCCAGGCGCGCGCGGCGGTCGCGCCCTGAAAAAGAACAATGACGGACGTGTCGTCTCCCGATGACTCGGATCCCGACTCTCTGGTCTCCCGGTGCGAGCGCTGGGTCGCCGCCGCGGTGAACGCCACCGCGGAGACCGCGTCCGCGTGTCCTTGCGACGCGGACCCGGACGCCCCGGGCCAGCCCGCGGCGTGCGTCTCCCTGGTCGCGCCGAGCGCGGAGGATGCGGACGCGAACGCGACCGCCTGGTGGTCGTCGCTCTTCGTCACCGTGCTGGGCATGGGGTTCTTCGCGCTGTCCGTGACGATGTTCGTGCGGTACATCTGGCACCACCGCTCGGTGCGCTCGGAGATGGTCATGCGGCGGCTCCTGGAGCTGATGGACGCCGGCGGTAAGCACGCGTACGTGGGCGTGCTGCTTCCCTGCGGCGAGGCCGCCGCCGCGAAACGGCTTCCGGACGACGAGCAGACGCCCGGCCCCGACGGCAAGCCGCCGGCGTTCGCCGGCGAGGACGACGCGCCCAGCGTCGGTTTGCTCCTCGAGATCGAGCGCGGTCTAAATTCCGGCGCTTCCGGCGCCGGAATAGGGCCTCAGGGCGACGCGACGGACGAGGCGCGCGAGCGAAGGCGGCGACGGATGTTCCAGTTCGCGCCGGCGTACGCGACGCTGGACATGGAGCGCCTGCTGGTGTCGCGCCTGCGCGAGGAGCAGGCGGGGCGGAGCGACTCGATGGACCGCCTGCGCGACGCGCAGGTGCGCGAGCAGGAGCGGATATGGAGGCAAATACAGGCGGAGAACGGAAGGGCGAGCGAGGGCGGCGAGGTGGCTCGGGCGGGACAAGGGTCGTGAGCGCGTTTCGACATATGTCGCGCGAAAAAAAGAAAACGCCAAAAAGAGAGACGCTTTCGTTCGGAAACGCCGAGAGAGCCGAGCCGTAGAAGTCCGCGTCGCGCCGTGCGACCTCGTTTCGATAACACGTTTCGATAACACGTCACGCGCTAGCCGCGTCGTTCACTCCATGTCGTCGAAGAACCCGTCCTCCTCGGCGGTGGCCACCGCCGGCGCCGGCGCCGCCGCGCGCGCCGCGCCGCCGGCTTCCTCGTCGTCCACCGGGAGCGTGTCCATGCGCACGGTGTCCATCTGCATGGTGTCCGGGGGCTCCTCCTTCACCGCGGCGGTGACGGGGACCCAGCCGTCGACGTCGGTCGCGACGCGAGTGGGCTCGGGAACCGCGGTGTGCGCGTCGGGGCGCTCGGGCTCCGTCCGCCGTCGCCGCGCCAAACGCGCGTCCTCCGCGTCCGAAGGGTCTCTTTCTTTTTTCTTTCCGTCGGGGCCCGAGGGGCCCTCGGTCGCGCCGGGTCCGGGTTCTCCGCGTTCCGGCCCGTCACCGCCGGTGAGCGACCGCGCGCGACGCGTTCCCGCCAGGCGCGGTAGAGGCTCGGTAGAATCTCCAGCCGCGAACCCGCTCGCCGCCGCGAACGCCGCCGCCGCGGCGGCGGCGCGCGCCGTCCGGTCGGGGCCCGTCGGCGGGGGCGGCTTGGCGTCGGCGAGCGGCGGCGCGTCGAGCGCGGCGGCGGCGTCCGGCCCTCCCTTTCTCGGCTCGGCGAGCGGCGCCGCGAACGCGTCCGCGGCGCGCGCGTGTAACAGCGCGTTCGTTCTGGCCAGCGACGGGTTCAAGGCACGCCACGGGTCGATTCCGTTCCCGTCGAGCGCGTCCACCAGCGCGTCGGCGGCGGCGGCGAGCGCGAGCTCGTCGCCGGCGGCGTTCTCCTCGGCGCGCGCCTCGTGCCTCGCTTCGCGCCTCGCCGGCGGTCTTTTGTCTCGCCGCTCCGCGAGCGGCCTGAAGGTGGACGCGTACGCGTCCTCCGCGTACGGCAGAGGCGTGAACAGCAGGAAGTCCCCCTCGCTCGTGCAATGCGGCGTGAGCGCGCCGAAACTCACCCGGTCCGAGTTTTGCATCCACACCGCGCGAGTCAACGCGGCGACGCCCTTGCTCCGCATCGCGCGCGCCAGCGCGGACATGGCCGCCGCGGCTTTTCCCGCCTCTCGGTCGGATATGCCCGCGGAGGCGGCCATCCCCGCGGCCGCGCTCCCCGCGCGCGAGGGCCACGGCACGAGCACGCGCGATTCCTCCATGCCGTACCACGGCGGGACCGTGGCGAGCGGCGTGAACCCGAAGACGTCCATGCCCTTGTCGTTTTTTGACCTGACGAGCTCGGCGACGTCGTCCTGGATGGGGATATTGGTCGGGCCGTACGGGTACGCGGACAGCATCATCTCCGGCGGGACGTCCTTGGGATTGTCGGGATCCGCGTACGACGTGAACGTGCGCTCGCGGGTCACCATCGGCGCGTCGCCGTCACCGTCCGCGGCGGCGCCGGCGGATCCGTCGAACAGCCGCATCGCCGGCGGTTTCGCCTCGCTCACCTTCTTATACCCCCAGACGCGCAGCGACATCCACGGCGTCACGCGCAGCTCCCCCCGGAACGTCGTCGTGGGCTTCACCCGCTTAATCTGCGACTCCGTCAGTACCGCGCGCGCGTCGTCGACGCGCGACCGCGCGGACTCGGGCACGGGCGTCTCGCCGTCCGCGCCGACGTTGAGCGCGGCGCACAAATCTCGAAGCGTCTTTTCGTTGGCGGCGACGACGTCGGCGGCGTCGGCGCCGGCGCCGGCGCCGACGACGGCGACCACGAGCTGCACGCCCGCGCCGCGCATGCCCGCGGCTATGCCTTCCATAAACGCGTCGTCGATCGCGCACGGCGTCTTGAGGTCGGTCACGAACACCACGCGGCGGTGGAACCCCCCGCCGCGTTCGTGGCGCACGAGCACGTCGGACGCGACGGTGAGGGCGTCGAGGTAATCCGCGGGCGCGTCTTCGCCCGCCAGATCCTCCAGCCGCGCCGCCGCCGAGGCCGTCTCTGAGGACGCGCACGCCATCGGCACGTCCACGGAGATGTTCAGGTACTCCTCCTCGTAATCGTGCTCGTTAGCCATCGCGGCGTTCTCCAGGCCCTCGGTGTGCACGTCGTTCTTGGTCTCGCGCGCGCCGCACGTCACGAGCGCGAACTCATCCGCCTTGGCGTGCATCATGCGGTTCTGCACGACGCGCGACAGGGCGTCCCCGATCCAGCCCAGGTGGGGGGTCATGCTCGGCGCGGAAACATCCACGAGCAGCACCGTGCACGTCTTCTTCCCCGCGGGCGCCATGGCGGCGTCCAGGCGCGGCCGCCACTGACGAGGGGGGTGCCCGGAGGTGCCCAGATTCGAAAGTTCGTCCAGAAAGTTGGCACAGCCGAGAATTTTTTTCGCCAAAGCAACGACTTTCGCCAACGACGTTCCACACAACGCCGCCGCGCCTCCCCCTCGTCCCACCCGACATGTCGAAGACCACCGAAGCCCCCGTGGTGCTCCTGCGCCGCACGAACCTCGCGGAGTACCTCAGGTACGCCCAATTCAGCACTCACGCGCGCCACGACACACGACTGACTGTTGCTTCACGGCGTTTCCTCTTCCCATACGTAGGGCAAGAAAAGCCCTTGCCGCCGAGTCGTCACAGCACCACCACCCCACCCGCTCGCTTCTTCCCCTGATCCTGCGCGTCGACCAGACCGTCGGCGAGGCCCTCACCAGCCTCGCGTTCATGCGCGTGCAGTCCGCCCCCCTCGTGCAGATGCACAGGTACGCCGCGCTCGAGCGCTCGACCCGGACTCCCGCTCTCGGACGCCGTGAACCGCCCTTCTGACTCTCGTTTTCCTCGCGCGCAGCGACGGCACGCACTACGACGCGCAGTGCTTCCTTTCCGTCGGCGACATCGTCCTGGGCTTCCTCGAGCGGGTCAACGCGGCGGCCACGGCATCGCCCGAGCTCCCCGTGTTGCACCGGATGGCGGAGCTCACGACGCTCGGACAGAGGTACGCGGAGACCAGGCTCGGAGACGTGCGCAGCCGGTGGGACGGTACCGGCGTCTGGGCCGCCGCCACGGAGGACATGAACCTGGCGGACGCGATGCATCGATGCCTGCGCATCGGCGCGGACGCCATGGAGGGCGCGCGTTCGGGCGAAGCCCTTCCCGGGTCGCCTATGCTGCGCCAGTGCCCGCACAGGTTCGCCGTCATCGACGCCGGCGGAATGGTGACCGATATCGTCGCGCAGTCGGATGTCGCGATGTACCTCCGCCGCAACCGCGAATTGCTCGACCCGTCCGTGCTGGACGCGACCGTGAAGTCTCTCGGGCTCGGCGCGCAGGGCGGGAGGCGCGTGGTGAGCCTGAGCGTCTCCGTCCCCGTCATCGACTGCTTCTACGAGATGGAGCGCTCGAACGTGCAGGCGGTGGCCATCGTGGACGACGGCACGGACGCGCTCGTGGGGAACCTCTCCGAGTCGGACATCGCCGCGACGCGCACCGACGCGTTCGGGGCTTTCGCGCTCCCGGTCGGGGAGTTCCTCGTGCACACGCACGGGATCACGCCGATCGTCCCCCCGTCTTCAGAACGCGCGTACTCGCCGCAGTCCACGGCGTACGGCGTCGCGCTCGCGCGCGAAGGCGCGCGGCTCACGGTGTCGTGCGAGGACACCGCCACCGTGGGCGAAGTGCTCGAACTGATGCACACCAGAGCCGTGCACCGCGTCTGGGTGGTGGACGACGCGAAAAGGCCGACGGGCGTGATCTCGCTCGCGGACGTCCTGGCTGTGGTGTCCGCGGACGAGTGCGCGAGCTCCACGGACTCCACGACCAAGGCCAAGATCACGGGCGAGTCGGAATCCGCCGCCGCGTGAACGAGAGAGACAGGAGGGGAGACGCGAGGAAAGAGACGTCGTTCGCGCGTCCGAGGCGAAAAACGCAGACGAGACCGAAAGCTTGCTTTTTTTTGTACGCGAGAAGCAGAAACTGTCACTTCAAAACGTATCGTCCCCTCGCGCGGTGTTCACATCACGCGCGAAACCATGCGTCCCCGACGCGTACTCCATGCCGCGAGCATCCTCTCGCTCGCGCTCGTCGTCGTCGCGGACGCCGACCTCGCCGCGGCATCCGGCGACCCTTCGCCGCCCCGCGCGCCCGCCCCTCGGACGCTCGAACAGGACCTCTTCGCGTGTCGCGTGGCGTGCCAAGCGGAGCTGTGGGATCCCGTGTGTGTCGGCGGCACGATGACGTACGCGAACGCGTGCTGGGCGCGGTGCGCGTCGTCTCTGACCCGTGCAGACGCGGAGACGCCTCCGGAACCAGCGCGTCCCGGCCGGTGCGAGCGCGAGCGAAGCCCTGACGAAAACTGCGTTTCGGGCTGCGTCGCCGCCTGGGGACGAGACGAAGCCGGCGGCGCGCCCGCGTTCGGGTGGAGACCCGTGTGCGGCGAAGACGGCGTGACGTACACCACGGCGTGCTTCGCGGAGTGCTCTGGCGTGGTGTCCGCGGAAGGAGCGTGCCACGACGTAGACCTGAAACGCCGGAGATGAGGAGAGATGATACGCGCATAAGGCGTATGTAACAGGGAACTTCGCGACGGGAACTTCGGGAACTTCGCGAGCGTTGATTTTTCATTTCAGCGGTTTGCGAAAGGAGAGCACCTTCGTGCTCGAGCACAGCTCCTTCGTCCACGGCTCCAGCCCCGCGCCCCGCTCGCCGAACAGCTCCACGGTGTCCTCGCGGAGCCACGACCGGTAATACGGCTCGTTGAAGTCGCCGAACCGCCCGAGGTGCGCGTCCACGCGCGGGCGGTCGCCCAGCTGGATGGAGTCCGCCAAGATGAACACGCCGCCGGGTTTCAGCACGCGCGCCGCTTCGCGCGCCACTTCTCTCCGCACCGCGGGAGGCAGCTCGTGGAACAGGTACACGCACGTCACCGCGTCGAAGGACTCGTCCGGGAAGGGCATGGACTCCGCCGCCGCCTGCACGAACTCGCAGCGCCCAAGGCTCGGAACGTATCTCGTTTTTTCATCCTCCGCCGCGGAAAAAGTCTCCACCGCCTCGCGCAACGCGGCGGGCAGCGGCGGCGTAGGGACGCCCGCGGCTTTCGCCAGGCTCCCCACTTGACGCAGCGCTTCCGTCGCGAGCGAGGCGACCCGCTTTTGCGCTTTTTCGTTTCCCGCGTTCTTCACGAACCTCGACGAGGTCACACCCGCTGTGAACCGTTCCCAGTACTGCGCGTTTTCCCGCGCCTCGGCGAGGTAAAACGGCGACAGGTCCAGCCCCACGGCGTCGATCTGCGGGTACGTGTCTCGCGTGAACGTGAGGAACCGACCGGTCCCGCACGCCATCTCCAGCAGCTTCACGTTCTCGCCGGTCGCGCTCTGCTGCGTCTCATCGAACCACTCCCTGAGCGGCGCCAGCGCGGTGCGCTGCATGGCGTCCTGCCTCCCCACGAACAGCGTCTCGGTGGAGACCTCGTACACCTTGGCCGACTCCTTCGACAGCCACCCGTCCGTCTGCCAGTGGAACGTGTTCAGGTAGTAGTCGGGGTACAGAGGGGAGCTGAGCCACACGCGCGTCCCCGGAACCGCGTCGGCCGCCTCGGTCGCCTCGCGACCGCTCTCCGGTGACGCTCTCTGCTTCGTGGCCGCCGCGTGCTTCCGCAGCGTCGACCGCGCCTCCGACGCGAACCGGAGAGACTTGTCGGCGACGAACGCGGGGTTGAACTGACGATGCCGCGGGTCCATGTCGTACGGAGCCCGGTGCGTCCCGTCGTTGACGCGCTTCAGGTCCTGCTTATACACCTGCACTGCCTCGGAGACGAGCCGCTCGGCGGCCGCCGCGCCGGCGCGCGCGCGCGACAGACTGGGCGCGGCGTCGGGTCCCGCCCCGGTGACGGAGGAAACCAGCATGCCCGCCGCGCCCTGCCCGAGAAACCACGAGCTGCGGAAGACGTGGTACGCCCAGTACGCGGCGTCCGCGGGGGACTTGGTCGCCGCGGAGATCTGCGCGAGGATGTCCGCGACGGACGCCGCGGGGGACTTGGAGTCGTCGTGGCGCCACGCGTTCCAGAAACGCACCGACGGGGCCTCGCGGAAGTGCTCGCGGTCGACGTCCGCGGGCGTGCGCGCGGGGAAAAACTCATCCTCCTCCAGCGGGCGATTCGCGTCCGTCTCGGGGCGACCCATCCAGCCCAGCACGGGGGCATTGTCCGTCGCGGGCGACGCGACGGTGCCCGAGTGGCGGGAGAAGCGCCCCGCGGGCGCGGCGGCGCGAAGCCTCAGGGCGTGGCGCAACATCTCCGTGTGCACAGGATGTGACGTCTCTTCGATTCCAGAGCGCTCGCCGTGGCGCCACGTGTCGGGCCGAACTGCTCGGCTTCGCCATTATTTTTATAAAATGAACAATCGTCACACCGTGAAGAGAAACGCCGCGACTATGTACCTGACGCCTTTCGTGACCGGCGCCCCCGCATGACGCAGGTCCCCCCCGAACGCGACGACCCCGCCGATGTCCGGGCGCGCGGTGACCCGCAGCGGGTCGGGAAACGTCGTCCCGCCGCCTTCGTACTCGCCCAGCGCGTTCAACGCGAGCGTCACGGAAATCTCAGACTGGTCGACGTGCGCCGGCAAGAACCTCTGCGCGTCGGCGTCGTACCGCACCACGAACGCGTCGTGCACGCGCACGTTCGAGCCGCCGGCGCGGACGGTCGTCGGGAAACACGCGTGCAGAAACGGCCCGAGCGAGGACGAGAGGAACGCGTTCCACAGAGGCAAAAGGGTGGGAATCTCGTGCACCGGCAGGTCCGTCGTCGGCACCGCGTAGTGTCGCGCGGTGGTCCACCCGCCTCGCGCCGCCGCCGCCGCCTCCGCTAAAGAGATCCAGTCCGCGCACTCCTCCGGCGTCAGGAAAGGCGCGTCAAACGCTTCGCTCGTGAAGATGCCCGCGGAGGGGTGGAGCGCGACAGGCGAGCGAACGCGCGTGTTTTTTTCCGCGACCGTTTTTTCCCTTTGTTTCCCGGAGGAAACGTCGTCGGCGCGGCGCGAGTACGCTCGGTCCTTCGCGACTTGCGCGGCGAGCGCCGCGGAGACTCCGCGCGGCGGTCGCCGTTCAGACTGAGACGCGTACGCCTCCGCCCACGCCTCGTGCGCCTCCGCCCACCTGCCCTGCCCGAGCAGCGCGACGCCCACCTTGTGCGCGGCGCCCGTCTCGAGGTCGCGGTCCGCCTTCAACGCGAGGCGCGCGCACCGCTCGGCGTCCTCGTGCCTCCCCTCCTCGGACGCCTGGTCGGCGAGCGCGCACAGATCGCGCGCCGAGAGGACGGAAACGCCGTCTTCCGCGGAGCCGAGCTCGTACGCGCACCGCGCGCACGCGCAAACAAGCGCCCCTGAGGACGTGTCCGTGTTCGTTTCGCCGAACAAAGCGATGAGCTCGGCGTGGCGTTCCGCGACGGGGCGCGCCACCGGGACGCGCGCGACGGTGATTGCCTCGCCGGGCGCGATGTCTCGGAGCGCGACGAGCGAGACGCGGAGCGCGCCGCACACGCCCGAGCCTCGCTCTTTTTCATCCTTCTCGACGCCCGTCTCCGAGTCCGATTCGCCCTCGAACGCCATCTCCACCTGGCTGTTCGGCAAGCAGCTGTGCCCCGCGAGCGCCGCGGCGGGCGCGAGCGCGAGCGCGGCGAGCCTCGGGAACGACGCGGTGGCCGTCTCCACGAGATCCAGAACGTCGTCGTCCGAGGATACGCGCGCGACGTCCGAAAGGTTCGACGGGTTCGAACCGCGGCGCGTTCCTTCGCGTCTCCGCGCAGGAGGCGAAGAGTCGCCGTTCGAAGAGTCGCCGTTCGAAGAGTCGTCGTCGTCGTCGTTTTCGTCGTCGTCGTCGTCGTCGTCGGAAGAAGAAGAAGAAGAAGAGTCTCCCGTCGACTCGTCTTCGCTCGAAGACGACGCCTGGTCGCTGTCGTCGGCGAGGTCCTCGGCGGAGAGGTTCTCGGCGTCGCGCGCCGCCGCGCGCAGCGACGCGCACGCGCGCGCGTCGTCGCCGGCGGCGGCGGAGACGTCGCGCGCGTATTTTGTTCCGGGATGCTCCAAGTTGAGCGGCTGCGCGGACCGGTCCACCGCGGCGACCAGTCTTTCGAACGTCTCGAACTTCAGGAACGGCATAAGGATGGGGTCCGAACGCAAACCCCGCGCATGGCCCCATGCCATGAACAGGAGCTGGTGCGCGTCTTCGATTTGCTCGCGGAGATGTTCCGCGCGCCGCGCCGCGCGGCGCGCCGATTTCGCGCGCGCCGACGCGTCCTCTCCCGCGACGACGCGCGCGCGGTCTTTGTCCCACCAGCGCCCGGCGGGCGCGGGCAGGCTCGCGAAGAGCCGCGTCCACCGCGACGCGGCGTCTCGGTTCGCCTGGAGGTCTCGGTTCGGAAACGCGGAGTTGGTCTTCGCCTCTGTGAGAACCGAGGAACCGAGACCCGAGACCCGAGACCCGTCCGCCGACTCCGCCTCGCCCTCGGCGACGCCGTCGGACCCGCCGGCGTCGGCGAGGGCGCGCGCGAGCGCGTCCGCGGCGAGGAGGAAGGACTCGTGCGATCGGCGCGCGTGCGTCCTGAACTCAAACACCGGGCTGCCCTCGCCGCAGCTCCCCACGCACGTCATGGCGTGCCACCCGCGCGCCGCGTCGCGGCACGCGTCGCCGCAAAACACCTCCAGGCACCCGCCTCGAGCGCGACGGCACGGCGTCGGGCCCTCGCGCGCGTTCGCGCCGCGCGGCGCGAGGCGCGGGAGCGGAGAGACGCCGCGGGGCTGGACGTCCGCGCCGCGCCGCTCGGATTCAACCGCGGCGGCGACCAGGTCGCGGCGCGACACGCGGCCTGCGGCGAGCGCGAGGTGGCGGGCCGTGTCGTCGCCCGCGGGCGCGAGGCAATGCGCGCAGGCGAGGAATCGACCCCGGTTCGCGAGCGCCTGCACCGCAGCCAGGGGGGGGTCGGCGACGATCGTCTCGCCCTTCGCGGTGAACGCGGTCGCGACGAGCGTGGGCTCGCCGTCGCGCGCGCCGCGCCCGCGTCGCACGGCGCCACCCCATCGCCCGAGCCGACGCGCGAACGCCGCGACGTCCTCCGCGGTGTCGGCGGCGGCGGTCGCGCCCGCGGTCGAAGCGTCGCGCTCGCGCGCGCGTTTCCTCCCCGACGCCTCCGGACCCGCCATCGCGCGTCACGAGGCGGGCGCGCGGAACGCGACACCGCCCGCGCAGCGTCCCTCCGAGTGGCGCCGCGGAGCCTGTCGAGGCGTCTCCCGCAGCGAGCGAGCGTCTCGGAGTTGCCGAGAACGTCGATCGATCGACCAGAAAAGGTACCTTCACAAAAACGCACTGAGTCTACTACGCTAGTCCTTGAGCCATCCGTCCAACTCATCAGGCTTGAGCGCATTCATGCGCGCGTGCGCCTTCCTCTCCGCCTTCTTCTCCACCTTGCGCTGGTACTTGCCCTGGTCCTTCTTCTTCTCCTCGCGCCGCACGACGTTGGGCGAGACGTACGTGGGGTCGTCGTACAGCGTCGGCCCCCCGAAGGCGCCGGCGAAGATCTTGATCGGGTGCAGACACAGCCGCGGTCCGGTTTCGACGAGCGTCGCGCCGACGCCGCGCGCTTCTTTACCCTCCGGGTACGAGATCTGGTAGTTGCGGAACCACACGCGGTTATCCTCCCAGTAAAACGCAAAGACGTGATCTAAAAACGGTTTCATCTTGTGGTGCTTGTACGGCGTCGTGAACACGTGCGTCAGCATCTCCTTGATGTGCGTAAGGTGCGGCGACGTTTGAGTGTCGTCGAAGGAGGCGTCGAAGTGCAGCGCCGGGCGCGAAAACTTGAGGTGGTTTCCGGTGAGCTTCAGCTCCGCCATCGTGTGCACGTTCTCGACGTGGAACTTCACGCTCGGGCCCTCGGGGACCTTCGCGAGCCACATGTAGCAGTCCGTGCGCTTGCGGCACTCGAAGAACATGGCGCTCGAGCAGGATTTCATGTCCGCCACCTCCACGACGGCGTCGCGAGGATTTTTCGTGTCGAGCTTGCTGTCCTTCTTGCTGTGCGGAATCAGCGTGCCGATGTCGAGCATGAGGTGGCGGTACCGCGAGGTGACGCCCCGGGAGCTGAGAATCAGGCACTTCTCCTTGGCGTTCACGCCCGTGAAATCCACCTTCGGGCGAGGCCGGTCGCGGTTGTCCTCGATCTCCTCCTCGGACGCGTCCCCATCGTCAGCCGCCGCCTGTTTGCGTTTCTTGCCCTTTCGCGCGGCGGCGGCGGCAGCTTCCGCCTCCTCCTCGGACTCGGACTCCTCGGAACTGCTCACCTCCGCGCGCTCGCCGCGAGCAATCGCCTCCGCTTCCTCCTGTTTCTGCCTCAGCTTCTTCTTGTTCTTCATGGTGCGTGAAGGAGTGCCCGCGGCACCGCCGCCGCCGACGGCTTTCGAGGGGCGATGCTCGGAAACCTCGAAAAAGACAAACCTGCCGCCTGCGACGCACATGAAATCAGTTGAGTTCGCGTCTCTCCTCAGCCAGCTGTGCGGACGTCGTACAGCGGGACGCGCGACCGGTGACGCCATGGTGTCCCCCGCGCTGGCGACGCACGCCTCGCGCGCGTTCTCCGGCCCGCGCAGGGGACCGCGCGCGTCGTCATCGAGACCGGCGAGAGCCTCGAGAGCGGCGCTCGCGAGAGACGACGAGGATGCCGCTGACGACGTCGTTGTCATGAAACGCGACCTCCTCGCTGCGGTGTCGGCATCGCGCAGACCCGGCGCGGACCCCCGCGCGTGCAAGGCTGCCATCCTCGAGGCGTGCCGAGCGCTCGAGTCGCGAGGCGCCGCGGGAGGCGACGTCCCCTTCGCGGACGTCTCCGGTCGATGGAGCCTGGTGTACAGCACCAACGACCCGGCCGGCGTGGCGGGAACCTTCACCTCGCCGCTGGCGAGCGTGTTGGACGAAGACGCGTTTCAGCGCGTCAGCGACCGGCTGTACAAGGCGTTTTTCGCCTTTGCGCCCGCGCTCGCGGGCTCGGCGGAGACCAACGCGAAGGGCGTCTCCAACACGCAGGTGGTGGACCTGAAAAACGGGTCGGTGGACAACGTGGTGGACGCGCAGCTTCCGTGGCCGCTGGGCGAGGTTCGCGTCGGCGTGCGCGGCGAAATCGAGGCGCTCGACGCCGACGCGCGCGAAGTCGCGGTGACCTTCACCGAGTGGGAGATTGGACCCAAACCGCCGAGCGGCGAAACCGCCTCTGGAGACTGGAAACCGAATCGAACGCCGACGACTCCGACGCTCCGCCTGCCCCTGCCACGGCCGAGAGGCGTGCTTAGAAACACCTTCTGCGACTCGACGATGCGCGTATCGCGAGGGGGGAGAGGAGGCGTCTTCGTCGTCTCGAGGGTCCAACCGTGACGGCGGGTAAACCGCGTCGCGGCGTTTCGGCGCGCCGCGCGCGCGCAAAAAAAGGGATCGCTTTCGAGAGTATTAGTTTAGCTATTCAGAGACAACCTTCACTGTGCGTCTCACCCGTACCTCGGTCTCCCCGGGTACCCCCGCGCCGGCGGAGGCGGCGGCGGCGCGCCGCGTGCTCCGCCGCCGGCGCTCGCCAACGCCGGCTCGACGATGGACGCCTTGATGGCGTCCTCGTGGTGTTTTTCCCGCAGACGCCGAAACGCATCCACAAACGCGTCGACATCCTTAATCTCCCCATCCAGCCACTTCTCGTTCACCTCCTCGCTCTTCGCGTCGCTGGCGCGCGCGCGCTCCTGCAGCGAGCGCAGCGCGCGGCCGACGTCGTGCTCGCCCACGAGCGCGTCCGTCTTGGCCTTCGCTTCGGCGTACGCCTCCGCCACCGGCTTCATGTCCACCGCGCGAATGACGGAAATCTGCGAGCGGAGATCCGCCGCCTCCTCCGCCAGCGCGATGTTCGCGCGCGCCATGCTCTCGATCTCCAGGCGCAGGTCGCGCGTGAACGCGCGCGCCTCCGAGGCGCCCTCCGTGCCGTGCAGGAACCGCGCGAACGTCTCCTTGTCCAGCAGGAGCTCGGCGAGAGACGCCGAGTCAAGCTCCAGGAGGCGGGGGAACTCCTTCGGGATGGAAAGCGTGCGTCGAACGCCGCCCTCGGCGGGACCCGCCTGGGACGCGCCGTGCGCGTGAGGGCCACGCGCGCGCTGCGCGTAGGGGGGGGGGAGAGGGGAGCGCGCGTCAGCCCGTGCGTCGAGTCGGGGCGAGACGGACACGGGGGGTCGACGTCAACCCTAAAACGCGGATCGGGAGCTGTTGTTAGCGCGGGTCAGACTGGGCACGCACCGGGTCCAGGGTCATGGCCTCGAGCGCGGCGGAGGCGGACGAGGCATCGCCTCCACGCGCGGCGCTGCTGCCAAACAGTCCACCGGACATGGGCTCGTCGCGTGGCACCGCACGCGCGCGCGTGTCGCGCGTTTTGAACGCGCGAATGGCGGTGATGCGATTGCAGACGGCGATTTTTTTTCGCTGTCATTTACAACGGCACCGGTGCAGTGTCCCCGCACTATTGGCCCCGCCGGGCAGAGGCCAGGGGCGCTGTCGCGTGGCGTGTTGGCGCGCGCACCGACCGGCGGCCGCGTAGGAGACGGCGGCGTGCGCCGTCGGGCCCCTGGACGGCATGCCGAAAGGGAAGCACAAACGGGGTGCCAACTCGACTCGATCTGGTTCGGGATCGGGCGTTGAGAAGGACGACGGCGACGCGGACGCGCTGTTCTACCTCCGCACCAAGTACTCGCTGCTGGGTAAGTCGGAGTGGTGGTGGCTGATGGACGAGAGCCTGGCGGAGATCCACCGAAGGCTCGAGACCGAGAACTTCGTCGTCGTCGACGGCTTCGTCCCGCCCGACGCGACGCGAGAGCTGCGCGACGAGATCCGTCGCGCGCACGACGCTGGGCACCTCACGCCCGGCGTCCTCGCCGGGGGCAAGGCTGGGGACGCCACGCAGTACACCATGCGCGACGTGCGCGGGGACCACGTCGGGTGGTTCGACGGCTCGGAAACCGCGGACGGAGACGGCGGCGACCCGCTGTGGCGCCGCCTGCCGGACGCCATGAAGCGCGCGGACACGCTCGTGCACGAGTTGGGCCAGCTCGGCGGCGACGCGCGCCACGTCGCGTCGCGCTCAAAGGCGATGTGCACGGTGTACCCCGGCGCGGGCGCGCGGTACGTGCGGCACGTGGACAACCCCGACCGCAACGGGCGTCTGCTCACCGCGCTCCTGTACCTCAACCCGGAATGGCAGGAGGGCGACGGAGGCGAGCTCAGGGTGTTCCGGTGTTTGCGCGCGGACGGCGCGGATGCCGCGGCGTTCTCCGACTGCGACGGGCGGAGTCTCGCCGCCGCCGACGGGTTCGGCGTCGCGGTGACGAGAGCGCGCGACGAGACATCCGAGACATCCGCGTCTTACGTCTCTCTGTCGGGCGCGAAGGACGTCGCCGAGGGCGTGCGGGACGTCGTCACGCTCCGCGGGCCCGACGACACCTCCGACGAAGCCCATCATGTCGCGAAGAAGCCCGTGCGCCTGACGGACGTCGCGCCGCTGGGAGGAAGGCTCGTGCTGTTCAAGTCCGACGCGCGCGTGCCGCACGAAGTGCTGGCGGCGGCCAAAAAAAGGTTCGCGGTGACTCTGTGGTACTTCCACGGCGAGGAAGTGGCGGCCGCGCGCCGGGGGCCGCCCGCGACCGCCGAGGAGCGCGAGGCGCAGGAGGCGAAGATCAGAAGGGAAATAGAGAGCATGACGCTCAAGTACGGCGGCGCCGCGGAGAACGTGCGCGCGGCGTCGCGGAACGGCGAGCGGTTGTCTCCGGAGACGAACGTCGGGACGCTCTCCGGAACGAAAGACGAAAACACGAAAGACGTCGAAAAAGAAAACGAAAACGAAAAAGAAGACACGCCACCGGTCTTCCCGGCGCTTCCCCGCGTCGCGTCGCCGTGCGAGGCTCGGTGGGAAGCCGGAGACGCCGAAGACAAATCCGGGCCGACGCTGGTGGTTCGCGCGCCGCTTCCCGCCGGCGCGCGCGCGTCGGCGTGCTCGGCGGAGGTGGCGTTTCCGATTTCCGCGGATCCCCGCGGCGCGACCCTCGTGCTGCAGGCGCCGGGACTTCCCGGCGAGGTCCGCGTGGCGCTCCCGCCGGGCGCGGACACGGACGCCGTCGCGGTGACGCTGGTAAAAAAACCGACGCGCGCGCTGGTGGTTCGCGTCGCGACGCGTCCCGACGCGACGCCGGAGGCGAACGCGTCCGACGACGCGTCTCCGCGTCGGGAGGCGTCGGCTCGGACGACCGACGCCGCCGGCGCCGCGCGCGAAACCGAAACCGAAACCGAACCAGAACCAGAACCAGAACCAGAGACGAACGCGAACGCGAAGGATTGTGTCGGCGTGGGCGGTATGTACTCGTGGTCTCCGTCTTTGTCGTTCTCGACGCTCCCGGCGGTGCCTCCGCGCGGCGCGGGCGCGGCGCCGCGGGGCGTGGACTTGCGCGGCGCCGTCGACTGGGACGACTTCGCCGCGACGCGCTGGGCCCTCGCCGGGCGAGAGGACGAGCGCCCGACGCTCACGCCGCACGCGCTGGACGGACTGAGCTTCCCGGTCACGCTCGCATGGGCCATGCAGCAGCCGAGCGTCGCCGAGGCGATCCGGGACGCGCGACGCGCCGCGACGGCGCGCGACGCGCGCGCCGCCGCGCTCGCCGCCGGCGCGCGCGGGACGATACATGGAACCGAGCCTCTCGGCGACGGGGACCCTGACGCGCCGCCGCTCACCGTGCTCCTCGCGGGCGCTTCCGCGCACACGGAGCAGTTCCTGCTCGAGCACACCGAGTACTGGGCGGAGCTCACGACGGCGTCGCCGCCGGCGCGCGGCGGCGTCCACCTCGCGTTCGTCGGCCCTGACGTGGACGTCGGAAAGGCGTCGCGATCCGAAACGATAACCAGACTCACCCAAAGTCTCACCGCGTCGGCGCGCCGCGAAACCGCCGGCGCGTACCTTTCGCGGCTCGGGCCGAGCGCGCCTTGCCTGGTGATGGGGTTCAACACGGGCATGGGCGGCGGCGGAGGCGCGCTCGCGCGCGCGTGGGCGTCCGACCTGGTGGCGACGCTCAAGCGCCCGAACACGCCGGCTTTGTTCACGTGCGCCAACGCGTTTGCCGATTTATCGGGCGAGATGGGCGTCTTCCGAGCGCTCGGCGCGCGCTTTCTGGTACAGCCGGCGGCGAACCCGTTCCGCGCGTACACGCACGCGGTGGGCGAGGTTTGCGCGCCCGGGGGCATCACTCTCAGTGATGGTGATGCTCGCGCGCAGGCGAGCTGCGCGAACGCGTTCGTGTACGCCGTGCTCGGGTTCGAAAAGAAGAAGGGGCCCGCGAGCGGCGCGAGCGACGACCAGCTCTGCGCGCTCGCCGCCGCCGCCGCGGCGCGCGCCGCCGGTACGGCGTGGGACGCGCTCGGGATGGAGAGGTAAAGACTCATGGTAAAGACTCATATTTTTTTTCGCGCGCGAAGAGAAGAAGCCATCGAACGAACGTGTCCATCACGCGACCAATCGTCGTGTCGCGCTTTTTGACGCATCGTCGTTAGTGTGTGTTTTATTTCGACGTTTCCGCTTTCGTCTCCTTCGCGCAAAAGGCGCTCCGTCCAACGCGAACAAAAACGCCTTTACTTCTCAGTCGAGCAGGTACCCCGAGATGAAGAACAGGAAGAAGAGCGCGAGCGCGCCGTAGATGAGCACGCTCTTCTCGCCGCCGGTCATGGAGTTGGTGCCGAGCCCGTACCCCTGGTTCTGCTCGAACCCCGCGACTTCCTTCCCCATGTTCTTGAACTTGCTCTTCTCCGCGCCGCACGTGGGACACCGCCAGTCGTCGGGCAGGTCCCGGAACTGCGTCCCCGACGCGACGGGGTAGAAATCGTCGCCGTTCTTGGGGACGTACGTGTACATGCAGCTCTGGCACTCGTGCTCGCCGGACCTGGAAACGCACGAAACGACGCGTTTGGGATTTGGGATGAAGAAAAGTCAGAGAGAGTCTTTCGAGGGTCTTTCGGGTTCGCCCGGCCGCGGAACGGCGCGCCCGGCGGAGCGCGTCGCGTCGCGCGCGGCGCAGGTGACAGACGAGAAGCGCGACGCACGCGTCGGGAGCGCGGAACGTTGGTGTTTTCGGATAAACCGCGCGTTTCGGGGGTCGGCGAGGCGACCGCGGCGTCGGGAACGCGCGCGTCGTCGCGAGCGGGGGTCACGCACCCGATGATGGCGAACTTCTCCTGGAGCTCGGGGGCGTCGCGATCGAGGCCCTCGCCGTCGGCGCGGACCACGAGTTTCGCGCCGCGTCCGGGAAGGCGGATGGGCCCGAGCCTGGCCGACTTCGCGGGGGCGGAGACGGTGGGCGCGGGGACCGCGACGCGGGGGCGCGCGGCGCCCGAGGCGCGGACGGCCACGGAGGCGAAGACACGCGCGGACGCGGAGGTGGTGGCGGACATCGTGGCTGCTCTTGCGCGTTGAGGAGTGCGGGCGAGGAGCTGACTGGATACCTTTTGATCGCGTCCTTTTGTTGACGTGGCTGCTCGCGCCTCTCGAGTGCGGGGCCACCGTGGAGCAGCATCAAAAACCGATACGCGCCGCGAGCTTTTCCGAGCTCGTGGCTCGCGCCCGTTCTTTCAACGCGCTCGCGGAGGGCGCCCAAACACACCTTCGGAGCGCGCGTTCGCGGAGCGGCGTCGTGGACGCGGCGTCGTGACCGCCGCGCGGGAGGTGCGCGGGCGCGACACCATGTACGGCCGGGGGCGAGGCGGCCGCGGGGGGCGGGGCACGAAGAACGTGTGGGTCCGACCGGGCGCCACCGCGCCCGCGCCTGCGTCATCGAAATCTGCCCCCGCGCTCGACGCGAACGCGCTCGCGTTCCAGCCCGCCGCGGCGAAGCCCGCGCCCTCGCCCGCGGCGCCTCCCGCGTCTCGCGCGGCGCCCGCGCGCGACCCGGGCGCGTTCCTGCCCGTGGGCGTCAAGCGCAAGCCCGACGGGTCCTTGAATCCCTCCGCGAAGAAGTTTCGGCCCGCGGCGGACGCCGCGGCGGAGGCGGCGGCGGCGGCCAAGGCGGCGGCCAAGGCGGATCTGGAGGCGAAGCTCGCGGCGGCGAAGGCGCAGGCGGAGGCGATGAAGCGCGAGATCGCAACGCAAACACAGGCCGCGCACAGAAGGAAGGAGGCCGCGGCGAAGGAGTCTCTGGCGCGCGCGGAGTTGGAGCGCAAAGAAGCGGCGCTCGCGAAAGCCGAAAGAGCGCGAGCGAGCGACGCTTTGCTCAGCGGCTTTGCCGGCGCGCGGAAAAGAGCGGGGGCGGGGACGCATTTGGGAAACGCTTTCCATTCGACGGAGGTGGGCGAGGCTTTTGTCGAAGCCCCGGAACTGACCGCGGAGGAGCTCGACCGCATCGCGGTGCGCCGGGTGATGGCGGCGGGGAGCGACTGGGCGGTGCTGGACCTGGCGGTGAACGCGCAGGCCAAGTGGGTGCGGCAGGCGTACCGGGACCTCGCGCGGCGGCTGCACCCGGACAAGTGCAAGGCCCCGGGGGCGAAGGACGCGTTCCAGAAGCTGAGCAGGGCGTACCAGAACATATCGGCCAACTTGTGAGGCGTGCGAGGTATCTCAGAGGGGGAGTGAAAGACGAAGCGCGGCGCGGCGGCGGCGCCCGGATGACGCGAGCCGCGGCGGACTGAGTCGTGAAAATAGACTTACAGTCCACCAAAACGTCGCCCCCCTTTTCAGCTTCTTTCTCGCGTTTCGTGGATTTTTCGCGAGCGGACGACTCGTCGGGTGGTCGGGTCGTCGCGCCAGTTCCCCGGCGCGCGCGCGCGCTTCCGTGTTCCCGCGCGCTCGCGACTGGCGCGTGTCGCGCACGGCCGGCGCGATGGCGACCCTGGTCGCGGGAAGCTACGAGCGCTTCGTGTTCGGGTACAGTGTGCAGAATCTGCCCGGGGGCGGCGGCGGCGGCGGCGGGCCCGACGGCGCGTCGGTGACTCGGTCGTTCACCCTCGACGCGCACCTCACGCAGTGCAAGAGCGTCGCGGCACAGGGCGGTTTCCTCGCGTCCGGCGGCGCGGACGACCTGATCCGCGTCTGGCACCACAACCCCGACGGCGCGGTCGCGGATCTCGGCACGCTCTCCGGGCACGAAGGCACGGTGTCGTGCCTGGCGTTTCACGGCCCATCCGCCGCCGCCGAGCCGACGCGCATGGTGAGCGGCGGCGTGGACGGCAGCCTGATCATCTGGTCCGTCGCGCGCTGGGACGCGCTCAAGACGCTGCGCGCGCACAGGGGCGGCGTGCACGCGCTCTCCGTGCATCGCTCGGGGCGCGTCGCCATGTCGGCGGGCGCCGACTCGCACGTCGCCATGTGGGACATGATCAAGGGCCGCGTCGCGCACAAGACCAAGTTGCGACTGAAGCCCGAGCTCCTCGCGTTCACGCCTAGCGGGAACGCGTACGCCACGGTGAGCCAGGCGCGGCTGACGATCACGTCCGCGGAGACGGGCGCGTGCGTCGGCGTCTTCGACGCGCCCAAGCGCGTGATGTGCCTCGCGCAGGCGGGATCGGACCGAATGGCGTACCTCGGGTGCGAGGGCGGCGACGTCGTCGCGTTCGACGCCAGGGCGCCGCCGACGAAGCCGGCGCTCACCATCACCGGCGCGCACCCCGCGCGCGTCAAGGCACTCGTCGCACCGAGCGACGACCCCGACGGCGGCGTTCTATCGGGAGGGCCAGGAGGGGGACCATGCGCGCTCGTCAGCGCCTCCAGCGACGGCGTCGTGCGGCTGTGGGACTTGCGCGGCGCCGGCCGGTTCGGCGCGGCGGCGGCCCGAGGGCTGGGAGTCGAGCGCGCGCGGGACGAGCCCGTCGCCGAGGCGTCCGGCGGAGGCCGCTTCACGTGCCTCGCGACGATGCCCACGGCGCTGCCCTCGCGCGTCGCCGAGGCGGTGCTCGCGGAGGGCGCCGCGGGCAGAGCGCGCGACGGCGAGGCGGCGCGGAAAAAGGAGGCGCGCAAGCAGGAAAAGATGAAGAAAATAGAAAAGGCGCGCGCCGCCGCCGCGCGCCCGGTTCGCGCTGGCCCGGGTGCGGCCGGCCCCGCGCGCGACAAGCGCGAGGGCGAACGCGCCGACGGCGACG